>Ga0247827_10000024_pt1 | contig 93310 bp, 80 predicted proteins | sample 12C_Control_Day2_FD_194414 | JGI IMG/M metagenome (GOLD analysis project Ga0247827, IMG submission 194414) | Soil microbial communities from agricultural site in Penn Yan, New York, United States - 12C_Control_Day2 | ecosystem: Environmental > Terrestrial > Soil > Agricultural land | place... | reverse complement strand
GTTTTAGCGAGCGATGACGGCGCTGGGTTGTTCAATCTCGCCACGCAGGCGAGCCAGGCCACAGACACCGATCAAGGAAAGGGCGGACAGCGCGGTGAAGAACAGCGCCAACGGCATCCACTGGCCAGCGAAGCGATCCGCCAGCAGCGTGCCGATGATGGGCGTGCTGCCACCGGCCAAGGCGCAGATCAGCTGGTAGGCCAGCGAGATCCCCGAATAGCGCAGGTGCGCCGGGAACGCCTGGGACATGTAGCCGGCGATCACCGCGTAAAGGGCCGACAAGGTCACCACGGCCAGGGCAATGCCCAGGGTCATCAGCACCAGGTTCTGGGTGCCCACCAGCAGGAACATCGGGTAGGGCACGGCCATGCACAGCAGTGCCACCAGCTTGAGGAAGCGGCCCTCGCCGATCCGCTCGGCGAGCAACGCCGCCAGTGGTTGGGTCAGAAACTGCAGGATGGTCACCAGGAACAGGCAGTCGAGAATGGTCGAGCGGGCGATGCCCTGGTAGGTGGTGACGTAGGTGATCATGAAGGTGTTGGTGAAGAAGAACCCGGCCGAGCCGATGGTCACTGCCAGTGCCGCGAACAAGATCTGCCGCCAGCAGTCTCGCACCACCTCCAGCACCGGGTATTTGACCACCTCGTGCTTGGCTTGCGCGGCCTTGAACTCAGGCGACTCATCGACGCCAAAGCGAATCGCCAGGCCGACCATCATCAGCACCCCACTGGCCAGGAACGGCAGGCGCCAGCCCCAGTTGAGGAAGTCGTCCTGATCGAGCATCGACACCAGGCGAAAGGCAATCAGCGCCAGCAGCAAGCCGGCCGGGCTGCCCAATTGGGCGAACGAGGCATAGAACACCTTGCGCTTGGCGGGTGCGTGTTCGCTGGCCATCAGCACTGCGCCACCCCATTCTCCGCCCACCGAGATGCCTTGCACGATGCGCAGCGCGATCAGCCCGATCGGTGCCCAGATGCCTGCGCTGGCGTAGCTGGGCAGCAGGCCGATACCGGTGGTGGCCAGGCCCATCAGCAGCATGGTCATCAGCAGCATCTTCTTGCGCCCCAGGCGGTCACCCAGATGGCCGAAGACCATACCGGCCAGCGGCCTTGCGACAAAGCCCACGGCAAAGGTGCCGAACGCCGCCAGGGTGCTCAGCAGCGGGTCGCTGCTTGGAAAGAACACCTGGCCGAGCACCAGTGCGGCGGCGGTGGCATAGATGTAGAAGTCGTAGAACTCGATGGTGGTGCCGACGAACGCGGCCGCCGCCGCGCGACGCGGCTGTTTTGAGGTGTGCATGCAAAGCCCTTCTTTTATGTGCTTGTTATAGGCAGGGTGCGGATCTGGCTAAGCCGGGCGCGCTCTGTGGCGCTTTCGGGTTTTATCGCCTTGGGGCTATGATTAGTCAATTTGCTAATTCTTATCCGTCGTATTAGCAGCGCTACTAATAAGGCTTGAGATGAACCCACCGACATCGCGATCTGCTGCACTGGTCAACAAATGGGAAGGTCGCCGGTTCCTCAACGACCGCCTGGACTGGAACCTGCTGCGTACCTATTTGGCGATTGGTCAGGAAGGCAGCATCAGCCGCGCCGCTGCGCGCCTGCACATCACCCAGTCGGCGGTCAGCCAGGCGTTGCGCAGGCTGGAAGAGCAACTGGAGTGCCCGCTGATCCTGCGCCGTGGCCCACGCTTTGATCTGACGGCGGCGGGCGAGGAGGTGCTGCGCATCGCCAGCGATATCTACGCCGACGTGTCACGCATCAGTGCCGCCGTCGAGCAGCGCAGTGATGCGGTGGTGGGCAAGGTTAGGCTGTTGACCATCAGCCGCGTGCATTCGGCGTTGTACGATGAGTTTCTCGGCGACTTCCACCAAGCCCATCCCAAGGTCGAGCTGGAGATCGAAGTGCTGCGCAGCGCCGACATCATCAGCTCGCTGTTGCAAAAGACCGCCACCGCCGGGCTCGGCCTGTGTCGCATCGCCCAGCCCAAGCTTGAGCAGCGCCAGTTGCTGCGCCAGCGCTTTGCCTTCTTCTGTGGCAAGCGCCATCGCTTGTATGGGCGCAGTGATGTGACCCTTGACGAGCTGCAAGGCGAGAGCTTCGTCAGTTTCGTCAGCGACCAGTTGGGCGGCAACTTGTCGCCTCTGGCGATGTTCCGCGATCAACATGGGTTTACTGGGCGGATCGTCGCTTCGTCCTCCAGCTTCGAGGAAATTCACCGCCTGGTGTGCGCAGGCTTTGGCATCGGTTGCCTGCCCGAGCACCTGTTGGAAAAAGATCTCGCGCAGGGCCTGCTGTGGCGCCTGCCACCGGCTGAAGGCATCGTCGATGTCGATTTGCTTTTGCTGTGGAACCGCGAGCAGAAGATGACCGTGGCCGAGAGCGTCTTTCTGGAGCGTTTCCAGCATCGCCTGGCAACCCTGGAAGCGGCCGACCTTTGAGGCCGGCCAGGTGCGGCAAGGGTTACTGGGCGAGTTTTCTGATCATCGCCACGGTCAGGTACAAGCGCGGCGCCACGCTGTTCAACTCGATGTACTCGTCATCGGCATGTAGCCCGGCGCCGACCACGCCCATGGTCTCCAGCACTGCCGGCTTGGCGCTGCCGGGCACGTAGGCGTAGCCGGCATCGGTGCCAAAGCGCATGGCGATCGGTTCGATCTTGCGGTCGATCTGGCTGTACAGCTGCCTTGCGGTTTCGGCCAACTGGGTCGAGCCCTCGTTGCGCGCCAACGGTGGGCGGCCTTTTTCCACGGTGACGCTGGTCTGGGTGTCGGCGATCAGTGGTTTTTGCACGATGCGCTTGGCATCGGCTGCCACTCGATCGGTTTCGCCCAGGTCCGAGTAACGCATATCGGCTTCAGCGGTGGCCAGGGCCGGAATGATGTTGGCCTTCTCGCCGGCCTTGGCCAGGGTCCAGTTGACCGTAGTGCCTTTGCTGGCATCGCCCAGGTCTTTGAGTTGGAGAATCTGGTGCGAAAGTTCGGTCAATGCGTTGCGGCCTTCTTCCGGGGCGGAACCGGCATGGGACGAGCGCCCTTTGACTTGCAGTTTCAAACGGTTGATGCCGTTGGTGGCGACGGTGACCGCGTCCTTGTCTGGTGGCTCGTAGGAGAAGACATAATCATGCTTGCGCGCCAGCTCGGCGATGATCTGCTTGGAGCCTGCCGAACCCATTTCCTCGTCTGGGTTGAACAGCACGGTGAGCGTGCGGTAGCCCTTGAACTGCTGATCCTGCAGCAGTTTGAGCGCGTGCAGGATCATTGCCACACCGCCCTTGGCGTCGGCAACGCCGGGGCCGTAGGCACGTTCGCCTTCGACCCGAAATGGCCGCTTGGCCACGGTGCCGGGGACGAACACGGTGTCGTAGTGGACCATCAGCAGGAAGTCCTTGCTGCCCGTGCCCTTGAACGTGCCGACGATGTTGTCGCCCACCGAAGGCTTGGCCGGATGGGTCTGAACCTCGGCTCCGAGGGCCTTGAGGCGCTTGACCAATTCACCGCTGACTTGGCGCAGGCCCGGCTCGGTGCCTGTGCCGGTGTCGACCGAGACCAGGGTCTTGAGGGTGTCGAGGTAGTGCGCTTGTTCGGCCTGGGCCTGCTTGAGCAAATCTTCAGCGCTGGGGTCGGCGGCGAGTGCCGGGGAGCAGGCCAGGCACAGCGCCATGGCCAGGGCGAAGGGAGGACGGGACATCGGCATTGGGCTGCTTTCCTTATTATCGTGAAAGCATGAGCCTAGACCCTCAGCGCTCTACGGCAAGCCTTTTGCGGCGAGCAGTGGTTTCATCGCGGGGCAAGCCCGCTCCCACGATCCCCGCAATGACCGTCGTGGGAGCGGGCTTGCCCCGCGATGAAGTCCATTGCCGACTATGGCTTCAACCAGCGCTATAACGCGGCGCCACCTGCTGATTGGACAACTGCCCCAGCAAGCCCTGGCGACTCGCCTCAAACGCTTCATAGCGCTCGAACGCATGCAGCGACGGAATCGAAATCAACCGCCGCGCATCAAAATCTTCCAGCGCCGCGCGCACTAGATCCTCAGCCGACATCACCATTGCCGGATCAAGGTTCTCCACTGGCAGCCCGCCGGTGGCCCAGAACTCGGTCGCCGTCGCCCCTGGCAAGACCGCCTGCACCTGTACCCCCTGATCAGCCAACTCACGATTGAGCGACTGGCTGAAGGCTGTGACATACGCCTTGCTCGCTCCATAGACACCGTTGAGCAACTCCGGCGCCAGGCTTACGACCGACGAGATATTGATCACTGCCCCCTGGCCGCGCGCCACCAAACCCGGCACCGCCGCGTAGGTCAGGCGGGTGAGGGCGGTGATGTTCAGCGCGATCATCTGGGCCATGTGCTCGACGTCGCTTTCCAGCAGCGGCGTATGGGTGCCGATCCCAGCGTTATTGACCAGTAGCGTGATGCTGGCGTCTTGCGCGAGCCGCGTCTCGATACTCGCCAGGTCCTGGGCATCGCCCAAGTCTGCGGGCAGCACCTCGATGCTGCGCTGGGTGAGGGTGGTGAGGCGGTCGGCCAGCTGGTTCAGGCGCTGGCGATTGCGCGCCACCAGAATCAGATCATAGCCGCGGCGCGCCAGCTGTTCGGCGTAGACCGCGCCGATGCCGGAGGAAGCGCCAGTGATCAGTGCAGTGCCTGGATGAGTCATGGTTATGCTCCGTTGAGGGGATGTGCAGCCATGATGCGGTGCTTTGCGGTTGGCGCAAATGACGCATATAGTACGCTTTTAGGTCATAGCGAGAGCGTTGCCATGCACCGCGTTGGCTACCTGTTGTGCGAGGGCTTCCAGGTCATGGGGTTGGCCTCGCAGTCGGTGTTCGAGTTCGCCAACTTGCTGGTGGGCGAGCCGGTCTATGTGCTCGGCAATTACAGCGTCGCCGGGGGCATGTTGCGCTCATCGCTGGGCCTGCAACTGCAAACCCAGGCAGTCGACTCGCCTGGGCATGCCGATACTTGGCTGGTGGCCGGCACACTGATGCCGGTGCAAACCCCGCCCAGCGCAGCCGAGGTCGAGCTGGTGCGCGCGCTGGGCCAGCAGGCACGGCGCACGGCCGGCATCTGCACCGGCGCCTTTACCCTGGCCGCCGCTGGCCTGCTCGATGAGCGTCGCGCCACCACCCATTGGGCCTATGCCAAGGCCATGCAGCAGTGCTATCCGCGCATCCGCGTCGAACAGGATCGAATCTTCATTGCCGACGGCAACCTATGGACTTCGGCCGGGATGACGGCCTGTATCGACATGGCCCTAGGCATGGTGGAAAAAGATCTGGGCGCAGACATCGCCCGTGCCGTAGCGCATCGGTTGGTGATGCAGCAACGGCGCACCGGTGGCCAATCGCAGCATTCGCAGATGCTGGAGCTGGCACCTAAATCCGACCGTATCCAGGCCGCCCTGGAGTACGCCCGGCAGCATCTGCAGCAGCCACTTGGGGTCGAGGAGTTGGCTGGCGTGGTGCATTTGAGCCCGCGCCAGTTCAGCCGCGTGTTCACCGCCGAAACCGGCCAGTCGCCGGCCAAGGCGATTGCACGTCTGCGTCTGGAAGCGGCGCGCTTACTTATCGAGCAAAGCCGCCACAGCCTGGATGTGGTGGCGCGGGAAACCGGTTTTCGCGACCGCAGGCACTTGCGCGAAGCGTTTTTGCGCGGCTTCGGCATCCCGCCCCAAGCCGTGCGCCGCGATGTGCGCCGGCTCAACTCATGAGGAAACACCGGCAATGAAAAAACTCGTGCGCATGGACGACCTGCAGGTGTTCGTGACCACCGTCGAGGCCGGCAGTTTTTCCGCTGCTGCCCGCCAACTGGACATTTCCCCGGCCCTAGCCAGCGGTGCGGTACAGCGTCTGGAGCGCAGCTTGGGCATTCGCCTGTTCGTGCGTTCGACGCGCAAACTGCGCCTGTCGGATGACGGCCAGCGCTACCTGCCGCATGCCCGTCAGGTGCTCGATGCATTGACCGAAGGTGAAATGGCCCTGGAGCATGGCCGCGAGGAAATCGCCGGCCCGCTGCGCTTGTCGATGCCCTCGGACTTGGGCCGCAATGTGTTGTTGCCGTTGCTCGATGAGTTCCAGGCAGCCCATCCGCGGATCGAATTGCAACTGCGCTTTAGCGATCAGATCGCCGACTTTTTCAGTGATCGGCTGGATGCGGGCATCCGCTATGGCCAGCTGGCGGATTCGAGCCTGGTGTCGTTGCCGCTGGCCCCTGGCAATCGCCGTATCCTCTGCGCCGCCCCCGCCTATATCGCCCGCCATGGTGCACCGAGCACGCCTGAAGACCTGGGCCAGCACAACTGCCTGCGCTACATGATGGGCGAGCTGACCCACGAGAGGTGGAATTTCCATACTCCGCAAGGCGTAAAAGCGGTGGTGGTGGCGGGCGATCGCACCAGTGACGATGCCGATGTGGTCAGGCGCTGGGCGGTGGCCGGGTTAGGCGTGGTGTACAAGTCGCAGCTCGATGTACGCGATGATTTGCGCGCAGGCCGTTTGCTGGAGCTGTTCCCCAGGGAGTGGGGGCAGCCGACGCCGTTGCAGATGGTTTGCGCCCACCGCCAGTCGCTGACCCCATTGGTGCAGCAGTTGCGGGCGTTTCTGCTGCAACGACTGGAGCGGCTGACCAGTGATTGATCTGGGCTTTGCAGGGGCAAGTGCCGGCCTCTTCGCGGGCAAGCCCGCTCCCACAGGGACCGCACCGACCAAAACTCAGTGGTGATCCTGTAGGAGCGGGCTTGCCCGCGAAGAGGCCATTGCAGGCCATGCATTGCCGGATCAAACAGACATTCAGAAACCTTCCAGCACAATCTTGCCCTTGGCCTTGCCACTTTCGATCAGCGCATGCGCCCGCCGCAGGTTCTGCGCATTGATCGCGCCAAAATGTTCGCCCAACGTCGTCCTCAGCACACCTTGGTCGATCAACTCGGCAACCCGATCCAGCAGTTGATGTTGCTTGATCATGTCCTCGGTCTGGTACAGCGAGCGGGTGAACATCAACTCCCAATGCAGCGACAACGACTTGCGCTTGAGTGGCACCACGTCGAGGGTGGCAGGGTCGTCGATCAATGCCAGTCGCCCCTGTGGGCGCAAGACCTCGATCAATTGGGCAAAGTGTCGGTCGGTGTGAGTCAGGCTGATCACCAAGTCCACCTGGCCGTCGCCGATTTGCGCCAGCTGCGGCGCCAGGGGCTGGCTATGGTCGATCACGTGGTGTGCCCCCAGCTCCTTGACCCACTGCTGGGTTTCTTGGCGCGAGGCGGTGCCGATCACCGTCAGCCCGGTCAGGGTGCGCGCCAACTGAGTCAGGATCGACCCCACGCCACCACCGGCGCCAACAATCAGCAGGCGTTGCCCCTCGCCACCGCCTTGAGCAACGCCAAGGCGGTCGAACAGCAGTTCCCAGGCGGTGATCGAGGTCAGCGGCAATGCGGCGGCGCTGGCAGCATCGAGGGTGCGTGGCTTGTGCCCGACGATGCGCTCATCCACCAGATGAAACTGGCTGTAGCTGCCGGGGCGGTCGATGGCGCCGGCGTAGTACACCTCATCGCCTGGCTGGAACAGCGCCACTTCTACTCCGACTTCACGCACGACTCCCACCGCGTCCCAACCCAACACTTTGGGTTGGCCGGTGCTGCCAGAGCCTGCACGAATTTTAGTGTCGACCGGGTTGACCGAAATGGCCTGAACTTCCACCAGCAAGTCGCGCGCACCTGGCGTAGGGCGCGGTAGTTCGCTGTCGAACAGCGCTGCTGGATCGTCGATGGGTAGGCCGTGCTCGGTGAAGACAATGGCTTTCATGGTGTCGCTCCAAATTCAGGTGGGATGCGACAACCTTAGCGGGAGTTGGCAACAGGAAAAATGCGGGCAGGGCAGGAAGACTTTCGTCATTTTTTTGAGAATCGGTGCAGACATAGCCTGCACGCCTTTCGCGGCTTGGTTCCGCGAAAGGCTGCAGCGGGTGTGAATGATCTATCAGTTGTCGGTCAGCGGATCATCTTGAGACAGGATTGCCCGGGCCAGCTCCTCGTCACTCGCCTGCAGCCCAGGATTGTTTTTGCGCGCCTGTTCCAGTGCCGACTCCGCATAGGCGCCACGAATAGCACCGCCGCTGGCAACGAAGGCCGACAGCTCATCGCGGGCAGGAATGATTCGTTTGTCATCCTTGAAGGTCGAGTACAGCGAGGCGGAAACCCCTGCCGAGGTGGCGACATCGCCCGCATCCACGCGGGCCAGGGCAGAACCGGCAGGCAACAGCACCAGCAGTGAAGAAACGATCAGCAATCGACGCATGGCGAAACCTCCAGAAGGGTGAAGCCCAGGGGAATGTCTGCATGATGTTAAGAACCCAGGAGCTACCCGGTAGTTCCCTGCCACCGGTCTTGGGTGCATTGGACGGTGGTTGCTCGCTGGCGCTGGAGTGAGTTGCAGGCATTGGGAGCCTGCCCATCAACCACGCCGATACAGCAACCCCTGCGTCGCAGGATCATTCGGCCTGGGCGCCTCGCCCACCCGGCTGAATCCTGCACGCTCAGCCAAGCGCTGGCTGGCGGCGTTGTCCACTGCGGTCGTCAGCCAAACCGCTGCGTCCACGGCGTCGAGCAGCGTGTTCAGGGCCTCGCGCATCAGCCCTTTGCCGGCGAACCCCTGGCTGACCCAGTAACCCACTTCATACTCTTCAGCCCTGGGCGTCAGGCCGATGCAGCCGATCACCTCGCCGGTGTTTGGTTCGAGCACGAAGTAGCGCTTTTCCCCTGTGGGGGTATGAAAATCGGCCTGGCTTTCTTCCAGGCCTTGCTCGATTTGTTCCAGGGTCCAATCCGGCTTGGCCCAGATCAGGAAGGGCTGGTGCAAGGCATAGCTGGCCAGCAATGCCTGGTGTAGGTGTGGCGCCAGGGCCAGGTCTGGGCGAGAAACGCGCAGGCGGGGGGTGGTCAGGGTGTGGGGCAGTTTCGCGGAACATGTAGGGGTGGCCATGGAGCCTCCTTGCTCGATGATGTGGGTGTTGGCTGTTCGATAGTGGCCATGATCTACTGGCCTCATCGCGGGCTTGTCCTGCGATGGGCTGCAAAGCAGCCTTCTGAACGCGCCATTCAAAGGACTATGAAGGTCAACCATGCCTCAATACAAGCTGCATTGCTTCGGCGAATCCGGCAACGCCTACAAAGCCGCACTCATGCTCGAACTCACTGGCCAAGACTGGCAACCGGTCTTGGTCGACTACTTCCACGGCCAGACCCGCACCGACAGTTGGCGCCAGCAGATCAACGAGCAGGGCGAAGTGCCGGTGCTCGAGCACGCTGGGCAGACCTTCACCCAGTCGGCGTTGATCCTCGACTACCTCGCCGCGCAGACCGGTCAATTTGGCCCGCAGAGTGAAGAGGAACATCGCGAAATCTGGCGCTGGATGCTGTTCGACAACCACAAGTTCACCAGCTACTACGCCACCTTGCGCTTTCTCTACGGCCTGAAGAAAACCGGCGAGACCGAAGTGACCAAATTCTTCCGAGAGCGCGCCACGGCGGCCTATCAGTTGGTGGATCAGCACCTGAGCCAAACGCCGTTCATGGTTGGCGGGCGTTTGACCATCGCCGATCTGTCGTTGGCTGGGTATGTGTTCATGCCTGAGGAGACTGGCATGCAGTTGACTGACTTCCCGCACATCGAGGCGTGGAAGGCGCGGATCAAGGCAGTGCCGGGTTGGAAGGCGCCTTATGAGCTGATGCCCAGGGCCTGAGTTTCTCTTGAGGTCGTTGGGGCCGCTGTGCCGCCCATCGCAGCGGTTCGGCGCCCCGACAAGCCAGCTCCTACAGGGATTGCCTGTAGGAGCTGGGGAAACCTCCAACCAATCAGTACCTCAGCTCAACCCCGACATAAGCGCCAATCCCATCGCCCGGCCAGAACGCCGCCGTGTCCTGGCCACGGGCGTTGTACACCGGGGTCACGGCCGTCACGTAGGCCTTGTTGGCTAGGTTCTTCAAATCTAGCGACACCTTCCAATTGCCCTTCGGCGCCTCATACCCAAGGTTTGCGCCCCAGATGGTGTACGACGGCGCATACAGGGTATTGGCGTAATCCGCGGCGGTGCGTGAAGCCGACTGTACATTGACCCCGCTATACCAGCCGCTGTGGTGTTGGTATTGCACCTCGCCCTGGTAGATGTGCTTGGGAATGCCGGGCAGTTGATTGCTGCCGAAGGTATCGTCGTTGCGGTAGTAGAAGTCGTTATAGGTGTACACCTGGCGCCAGCGCACCTGGTCGCCCTGGGCGTTCTCCCACAGGCGGGTATTGAGGCCTGCTTCGATGCCTTGGTGGATGGTCGGCGAGGCGTTGAATGCACCGGTCACTGCAGCAGCGGTGGAGGTGGCGGGGATGATCTGCACGTTGAGCAGCTCGTTGTGAATCCACGAGCGATACAGCGCCAGGCTGCCGTCGAAGATGCCATGCGAGCCTTTGATGCCGACCTCGAAGGTGTTGCCTTTCTGCTCCACCAGCGGCCGGATGTAGGGCAGGCTCGGGCCGGAGCCGGAGTACTCCCACGAGGCCGGTGGGTCGATGCTGCGGCTGACGTTGGTGAACACTTGCAGGTTCGGTGTGAACTCGTAGCGCAAGCCGATGCGTGGGGCGATGCTCCAGTTGTCGTAGTCGACGTGCTGGGGGAAGTCGGTGCGGTTGGGGTTGACTGCGTAGTCGATGTCGACCTTGCGCCGCACGTTGACGAACGACACACCGCTGGTCAGCCACAGGCCATCGACCAGGTTGAGGTCGTTGCCCAAAGAAAACACCCTGTCGAACGAATCCTGATAGTCGACCTTTTTCAGCGAAACCTTGTCGCCGGTGGCCGAGTTGACCCCGCCGCGCAGGTGCTGGGTCGAGGTGAAGGCCAGGCTGCTACGGCTCTCGTGGCCGAACAGGCTGTCGACGCGGTCATAGCCGAGCAGCAGGCCGAGGTCGTGCCAGTCCCAGTAGCTGGGGTTGCTGGGGCTGCGCGGGTTATTGGTGTGGCGGTAGTCGTGGTACGACAGGCCCACGGTCAGCCGGGCATCATCATCGAAGGTGTAGGTGGTCTTGCTGCCCAGCCAGATGCTACCGGGGCGCCGTGCGCCGGCGCCGCTGCTTTCGGCGGTGGCACTGGCGCGGCGCGGGTGGTGCTTGGCATTGGCCAGGGTGGTGGCGCTGGGGTCGTTGTGGAACTCGTCGCGATAGCGCAGCAGCAGGCGTGTCTCAAGCTTGGGGCTGAAGCGGTAGCCGGCGTTGGCGACGATGCCTGAGCTGCGCGACAGGCTGAAATCGCGCGAGCCGTGGTTGCGGTAGTTGTCGGCTTGCAGGTAGTAGTCCAGATCACCTTCGACGCCGCCGACACTGACGGTTTGCTTCTGGTAGCCATAGCTGCCGGCTTCGGCGCGCAGGCGCAGGCCTGGGGCGCTGTAGCCGCTGTGGTTGACGAAGTTGACCGCGCCACCCAGGGTCAACGCGCCGTACTGGAAGGCGTTGGCGCCGCGCAGGATCTCGGTGTAGTTGACCCCCGAGGCATTGAGGAACTCGTAGGGGGTGCCGCCCGGGCCGGTCAGTGGCAGGCCATCGAAGAGGAACTTGATCCCCTCACGGAAGTAGCCAGGCGAGGTGTTGGCACCGGAGCCGCGGATGGAGATCTTGGCGGCGTCATTGCCGCCGGTGGACTGCACGAACACGCCGGGCTGATAACCGAGGGTGTCTTGTAGCGTGGCAGTGCGGCCCTTGGCGACTTCTTCGCTGTCGACCACGCTGGTGCCGCCGGGTACTTCCGCCAGCTGGCTCTGCGCGGCTTGCGCGGCGGTTTGCCTGGCGCCCTGAACAGTGACTGTACCCAGGGTCTGGTCGGCCTCGGCGGCAACCGTCGGGGCGAGCAGGGCAGAGCTAAGGGCTGTGGCCAGGGTGGCGTGGCGTACGGCCAGGCGCAGTCGATTGGGTTGCATCGCATGCATCGGTGTATTCCTTGAAGTTCATCGATAGTTACCTCGGCGTTCTATGGGCATAGTCAGGCCAGTCGCAGGGGATAGAGCAGGTTTTGTGCCAGATGGCAAAGGGCCTGGTGGTCGTGGGCTTTGCCTTTGTTTAAATGAATTAGATGAACAGCAGGACAACTTTTGTTGAAGCGGTGTTGTCGTTCGGACAGTGCCGGTTATATGCAAATTACCAAATTAACAATGCACATTTAGTGGCGGCGATTGATGTTTCAAGTGATGGCTTCTTCGCGGGGTAAGCCCGCTCCTACAGGATAACGTAGACCCGTGGGAGCGGGCTTGCCCCGCGATGAGGCCGCTACTGATACCCTGAAATGTTGATACAGCAACAGCCGCCAAACAGTTTGTATGGCATTCAAGCTTTTAATCAGGCTAATGCCCAATAAAGACGAGAGAAAAAGGCTGGCACGACAACTGCAATAACCTTCCTGAAGCGGTCAGGCGAAGGCTGCGCTACGGCGTAGAACTTCGACCTTATATATAAAGGGAGTATGTGCAGTGCGTGCGAAAGTTAGACTTACCGGTCACCCCCTGGGCAGTACCGCCAGCGTCGCGGTAATGATGGCCCTGCTCAGCCCAGCGGTGTTCGCCGCAGAAGACTCCACCCTCGACACGGTAACCGTCACCGGCGCTGCCGCCACTGGCGCGCAGAAAGACCAGAAGCGCCTGCAAAAGGTCGCTGGCAACACCGCAGTGATCGACAACCGTCAGGTCGAACAAGGCAGGGCGTCCAACGCCGAGGATGTCCTGGCCCTGCAACCCGGCGTGTTCGCCCAGGGCACCAGCGGTACGGCCGCGAACAAGATTTCGATCCGCGGCTCGGGCCTGAACACCTTCTACCAAGGCTACGTGCTGGGCACCAAGTTCCTCTTCGACGGCCTGCCAATCACCGGCCCTGGGGGCACCCAGGAAGATTTCCTAGACATGCAGGGGATCGACCACACCGAGGTGCTCTACGGCGCCAACGCTTCGGAGTACGCCGCGCTGTCGCTGGGCGGCGCGATCAACTTCGTCAGCAAGACCGGCCGCACCGACCCCGGCAACTACGCCCGTTTCGAAGTCGGCAGTTATGGCTATCGCAAGCAGCAACTGAGCACTGGCGGAGTGGTTGGCGACACTGACTACTACATCAACGTCCTGCACAACGAACGCGATGGCTATCAGGATGACGCCAACAACGAAGGTCGCGGCCTTGCGGCCAACTTCGGCCATGTGTTCAGCCCCAAGCTTGAGACCCGACTGTTCGTCAAATACCGCGAAGAGCAGCTCACCAACGGCAACACCCTGACCCGCCAGCAGCTCAAGCATGACCCACGCAGCAACCTTGCCCCGACCGGGCGCCGTAAAGACGGCACCACCTTCGTCGGCAACAAGACCACCTACACCTTCGATGACGGCAACAAGCTCGAAGTGGGCGCTTCGTACAACAACTACCCGCTGCTCAACGGCTGGCGCTACTCGCCGACCCCACAAGACTGGCGCTCCAAGGACATCAACCTGACCTTGCGCTACTTCCGTACCGGCGATCGTTTCTTCGGCCTGCCCAGCGACAGCAGCATCATCTTCAGCAATACCCGCGCCTATCTGGCCGACGTCAAATCGCACAGCCGCGCCACCGGGGCGAAGATCCAGGAGACCAACTACACCGGCTCGCGCGACACGGTGCTGACCTTCGGCAACGAGCTGCAACTGAGCGATGACCTGTGGCTGTCCTCGGGCCTGTCGTTCGTCAACATCCGCCGTAAGGCCGAGATCGAATCGACCACGCTGACCACCGCCAACCCAAGCAACCTACCCACCAGCGTCGAGTACGTGGAGAACGACCTGGCCCCGCGCCTGGGCCTGCGCTACCAGATCAACCCTGAGTTCCAGGTGTTTGGCAACGTCAGCCGCAGCATCGATCCACCGGTCACCTGGCAGCTGGGCAGTACCGGCAACCCGTTCCTCTACGATGTGCGGCCACAGAAGGCCACCACCTTCGAGGTCGGCGTGCGTGGCAGCCACGGCATCTTCGATGGCAGCCTGACCTTGTACCGCTCCTGGGTGCAGAAAGAGCTGCTGACCGTGGTCGTGCGTCAGGCCAGCGCCACTCAAGACCAGCTCACCGCCACCTCCAACGCCAGCCCGACCCTTCACCAGGGCATCGAGGCCGGCCTGAACGCGCTGCTCTGGAGCGGCGCCAACGGCGATACCATCGACCTGCGCCAGGCCTACACCCTCAACGACTTCAAATACCGCGACGACGACACCTTCGGCGGCAACGAGCTACCCAGCCTGCCGCGGCAGGTCTATCAGGCCGAGCTGGCCTACCGCCAGGCCAGCGGCTTCTATGCCTCGCTCAACCTGCGCGCAGCGTCAAGCTACTACATCGACTATGCCAACACCTGGCAGGCGCCGTCGTACGTGCTGTGGGGCGCCAAGTTCGGCTACCAGGCGCCGAGCAAGAAGTGGGAGGTGTTCGCCGATCTGCGCAACCTCACCGACCAGCGCTACGCCAGTGCGGCCAACACGGCTTACAACGCCAATGGCCGCGACTCGGCCAACTTCTATCCGGGGGACGCCTTCTCGGTGACCACTGGCGTGGCGTTTCGTTTCTGATGGCCGCCGTCATGCATAAGCTACTTCGGCCGTGCCTGATGACCGCCGCGCTGCTGCTCGGCGCCTGCTCGCCACCGCCGCCTGGGCAAACTGCAGGCACGCTCAAGGGCGAGGCGGTGAGCGAGGTGAACGGGGTCATGCGTTACCCGGCCAGCGATTTTGTCGAGCAGCGCGAGGGGATACGCGGCGGCACCTTGCGGGTGTCGGCCGCCAGCGATTCGGGCAGCTTCGATATCCATGCGCTGTCGCACGGCAACATGCAGTGGCTGGGCAGGATTTTGTTCGACTGCCTGGTCTACCAGGCCGAGGACGGCACCCTGACCCCGTGGCTGGCGAAAAGCTGGGAGATCAGCGCCGATGGCCTGACCTACACCTTCCACCTGCGCGACGATGTCCGCTTCAGCGATGGCGAGCGGTTCAACGCCGAGGCGGTGCGGGTCAACCTTGAGCACATGCGTGATCCGGCGACCAAGTCGCCGTTGGCTGCGGCCTATATCGCGCCGTTTCTCACGGGCCGGGTGGTGGATGAGTTCACCTTCGAGGCGACCCTGCGCACGCCCTATGCGCCGTTTCTCGATGTGCTGTCGCAGGCCTGGCTGGGGATGATTTCGCCCAAGCAGATCCGCGAGGCGCCGCGCACGATCGCTACCCGGCCGATTGGCAGCGGGCCGTTTGTGCTCGACAGCTATGTACGCGATCAGGGCGCGACGTTTTCGCGGCGGGAGGATTACCACTGGGCGCCGGCAGCGATCAATCATCAGGGCGCGGCTTACCTGCAACGCATCGAGCTCAGTTATGTGCCCGAGGCGATGATCCGCTACACCTCGCTTGAGGCCAACGACAGCGACATGGCCCTGGACGCGCCGCCACAGAACGCCGCGGCGATTCGCGCCAATCCAGACCTGACCCTGCGCAGCCGCATTCGCAAGGGCAACCCGGCGCGCAGCATCACCTTCAATGTCGAGCGCGTGCCATTCGACGATGTGCGGGTGCGCCAGGCCGTGGCCAAGGCCATCGACCGCGATGGCCTGGCGTGGATCTCGGGGTTTGGTGAGTTCCTGGCCAAGGGCGACTTCCTCGCCGTGAACACCCCAGGCTATGACCCGATAGCACGTGATGCGCTGGCCTTCGACCCGGTACACGCCAACCACTTGCTGGATGCTGCTGGCTGGACCGGGCGCGACGCCGAGGGGTATCGCACCCGCGCCGGCCAGCGCCTGCAAGCGACCTTGCTGACCTACGACAACCCGGCGTTCCCGGCCAACGTCTCGGTGGCGGTGCAGGCCGACTTGCGCAAGATCGGCTTCGACATGGTGATCGAAGTGTTGCCGCTCACGCGGGTGATGGAGCTGCGCTATGCCGGGCGGTTCGATGCCATTGGCGGCGGCTACTGGCACACCAATACCGCCGATGGGCTGTTCATTCTCTATCACAGCCAGGCCATCCCCAGCGCGCGGATGATCGGCCAGAACGTCGGTCACTTTCGCGATGCGCTGCTCGACCAGTACCTGGGCCAGGCGCGGCAGAGCACTGATCCGCAGCAGCGGCGCACGCTGTATCGCCAAGCGCAGCAGCGCCTGGGCGAAACCGTACCAGCGGTGCCTTCGGTGGAGAGCCAGATGCTGTTGGCTTATCGCAAGGCAGTCGGCGGGGTGCTGTTCGATGGTTCGCACAATGTCCCTCTGTTCACCAGCGTGTGGCTGGCCAAGGAGCAACCATGAAACTTCTGGCACTGGTGCTAAGGCGCCTGCGTGACGGCCTGATCGTGCTGTGGGCGGCTGCCAGCCTGACGTTCCTCGGCATGCAGCACAGCGGTGGCGATACCGCGCTGGCGATTCTCGGCGGCCCGGACGCCATGCCCACGCCGCAGATGCTCGCCCAGGTACGCGCCGAGTACGGTCTCGATCAGCCGCTGTGGCAGCAGTACGGCAACTACCTGGCGCGCTTGGCCCAGGGTGATCTGGGCGAGTCGTATCGCCTGCGCATACCGGTCGGCCAGGCGATTGGCGAGCAACTGGGCGCGACCTTGGCCCTGGCCAGTAGCGCGGCAGTCCTGGCGGTGCTGCTCGCGCTGACTTCGGCGCTGCTGACTGCCAACCGTGGGCGGCGCCTGCGGGCGTTGGTGTCGGGCATCGAGTTGGTGCTGTCGGCAGCGCCGAACTTTGTCATCGGCACCGTGCTGTTGCTGGCCTTCGCCTTCTACTTCCACCTGTTGCCGCCATCGGGCTCGCGTGGCTGGCAGTCGCTGGTGCTGCCAAGCCTGGCCCTGGGCTTGCCGGTGGCGGCAGTGCTGGCCCAGGTGCTGCGCCAGTCGCTTGAGCAGGTGCTGGAACAACCCTTCATCACCCAAGCCCGCGCGCGCGGCATGTCCGACACCGGTGTCCGCCTGCGCCATGCCTTGCGCCATGCCCTGGTGCCGTTGGTGACCCTGGCCGGCTATGTGTTCGCCAGCCTGCTGGGCGGCGCCGTGGTGCTTGAACTGCTGTTCGGCCGCCAAGGCATTGGCCGGCTGATGCTCGACGCAACGGCCAACAAGGACGTGCCACTGGTGCTCGGCGTGACCCTGCTGGCCGCCGCCATCTACGTGCTGGTCAACCTGGTGGTGGATGTACTGACCCAGGCCATCGACCCGCGCACCGCGCACAACTGAAATCCCCGTGAAAGGAACCCACATGAGTCAACAAGCAAGCATTACCGACGCCGAACTCGATGCCCGTTTCGCGCCAATCTTTACCCGTATCGCCGCTGGCGCGGTTGAGCGCGAACAGCATCGCACGCTGGCCCATGAGCCGGTGGCGTGGCTGCGCGAGGCCGGTTTCGGCGCGCTGCGTGTGCCGCAAAGCCATGGCGGGTTGGGTGCCAGCCTGGCGCAACTGCTGCGCCAGCTGGTGCGCCTGGGCCAGGCAGACTCCAACCTGCCGCAGATCCTGCGGGCGCATTTCGGTTTCGTCGAAGGGCGGCTGTCGTCCAACGATGCTGCGTCGCAGGACTACTGGTTCGCCCGGGTCGTGGCAGGCGAGCTGTGGGGCGCGGCCATGGCTGAGCGTACCGACAGCACCGGCAATACCGTGCAACTGGCCAAGGGTGAAGAGGGCGATTACCGCCTCGACGGCGAGAAGTATTACTGCACTGGCACCCTGTATGCCGATTGGGTCGCGGCGGTGGCCAACCACGGCGACGAATTCGTCAGCCTGGCCGTGCCAACCCGCGCTCCTGGGGTCGAGGTGGTGGACGACTGGGATGGTTTTGGCCAGCGCCTGACCGGCAGCGGCACCACCCGTTTTCGCCAGGTGGCGGTGCCGCAGCGGCATGTGCTGCGGCGCTTCGCCAAGGGCGAGTTGCGCGCCGAATCCTACTTGACCGCGTTCTATCAGGTGGTGCACCTGGCCACCCTGGCCGGCATCGCCCGTGCCGTGCTGGCCGACGCAGTTGCCTTCGTCCAGGGCCGAACCCGCGCCTTCGGCGTACCCGGCCAATCGAAGCCAAGCGATGACCCACTGGTGCAGCGAGTGGTCGGTCGGCTGTCGAGTCTGGCCTTTGCAACCGAGGCGCAGGTCAGTGCCGTGGGCCATAGCCTGCAAGGGGTATTCGAGGCGGGCCAGGCTGGGGAGGTCCCTGAGCAGTTGTACACCGATGCCGAAGTACAGGCCTTCCAGGCCCAGCAGATCGTCCTGGCGCAAGTGCTTGAGGCCACCACCTTGCTGTTCGAGGTCGGCGGCGCTTCGGCGACCAGCAATGCCCGACGCCTGGATCGGCACTGGCGCAATGCACGCACCTTGGCCTCGCACAACCCGGCGATCTACCGCGAGCAGGCGTTGGGCGACTACTACCTCAATGGCGTCAGCCCCGCCGCCGCCTGGCGTGCCAAACAGGCTGCGGCCAGTGCAGGGCAGGGCGCAGGCGATGAAGCCAGCGCAGTCTGAACAGGAGAACGCACATGACACAGCAAAAGCAGATGAGCCTGGGCATGAATATCTTGGGTTTCGGCTCGCACTCCGGCGCCTGGCGCCAGGGCGAGGCCGCGATCGATGCCTATATCGACGTTGATTACTACCGCAACATCGCACGCATCTCCGAGCGTGGTTGCCTGGATGCGATCTTCCTCGCCGACGGCCCGGCGTTACCGCCGGATGTCGCCAGCCAGGCCGGTGGCCGTCTGGAGCCGACCATCCTGCTCACCGCCGTGGCTGCCGCCACCGAACGCATCGGGGTGATCGCCACGTGCTCGAGCACTTACAACGAGCCATTCAACCTGGCCCGACGGATAGCCTCGCTGGACCACATCAGCGGCGGCCGGGCGGCCTGGAACGTGGTGACCAATGCCGGTGACGCCGCCGCGCAGAACTTCGGCTACGCCGGCGCGCCACTGCATGTCGACCGCTATGGGCGGGCCGAAGAGTTCGTCGATGTCACCCTCAAGCTGTGGGACAGCTGGGAGGACGACGCGATCATCGGTGACCGTGCCAATGGCCGCTTCGCCGACCCGAGCAAGGTGCATACCCTGGATTTTCACGGCAAGCACTTCCAGGTCAAAGGCCCGCTCAACCTGCCTCGCTCGCCGCAAGGCCGGCCGGTGCTGGTGCAGGCGGGCTCCTCCGAAGGCGGCAAGGCCTTGGGCTCGCGTTATGCCGATGCGATCTTCACCACCCAGACCACCTTGCCCGACGGGCTGGCCTTCTACCGTGAGATGAAATCCCGGGCCAGGGCCTGGGGGCGTGATCCGCAGCATTTGAAAATCATGCCGGGGCTGTCGACGGTGATCGGCAGCACCGAGGCCGAGGCGCATGCCCGCTTCGACCAGCTCAATGCCTGGCATGGCGAGCATGGCTTGCTGCAGCAGGTGGCGGGGCGGATCGGTATCGATGCCAGTGAACTGGACCCCGATGCGCCGCTGCCCTGGGCACGGATTGGCGCGGTGGCGGATTTTGAGCGCGGCTCGCACGGTTTTCTGGAAGCGCAGCTGAACCTGGCCCGGCGCGAGAACCTGACCATTCGCGAACTGTCGCGGCGCATCCTGGTGGGTCATCGTCTGGCGGTCGGTACGCCCGAGCAAGTCGCCGACACCTTGGCCGAGTGGTTCCTGGCCGGGGCAGGGGATGGCTTCAACATCATGCCGGACATGTTCCCGTCCGGGGCGCAGGTGTTCGTCGAAGAGGTGGTGCCGCTGTTGCAGAAGCGTGGGTTGTTTCGCCGCGAGTATCACGGGCACACCTTGCGCGATCACCTGGGCTTGCCCAAGGCCGAGAACCAATATGCGCAGATAAAGGTGGCTCAAGCGTCGGCCTGATAACCGCTGCAAGCGCGTAACAGGCACCGCGCCCCTTGTAGGAGCCGGCGTAGCCTGCGATGGGCTGCAAAGCAGCCCGAAACGCTCAAATCCAACCCATTACCCAAGGACCACCCCATGCTCTACCGCCCGCTAGGCCACACCGATCTCCACGTCAGCCTGCTCAGCCTAGGCACCATGACCTGGGGCCACCAGAACAGCGAACCAGACGCCCATCAGCAACTGGACGCCGCGCTTGCCGCCGGCATCAACTTCATCGACACCGCCGAGATGTACCCCACTCCAACTCGCGCCGAAACCTGGACCACCACCGAGCGTTTCATCGGCACCTGGCTGGCCGCCCGCGGCAATCGCGACAAGCTCATCCTGGCCAGCAAGATCGCCGGCCCCTCGCGCGACCCGGCTGGGCAAACGCACATCCGCGACGGCCTTTCGCACCACGACCGACGCAACATCGTCGCGGCTCTCGAAGGCAGCCTGAAACGCTTGCAGACCGACTATCTGGACCTCTACCAACTGCACTGGCCCGACCGCACCACCAACATCTTCGGCGCCCGCGAATACCCCTACGTCGACGACCACCCAGACAGCGCAGCCATCCAGGAAACCCTGGCGGTGCTCGATGAGCAGGTCAAGGCCGGCAAGATCCGCCACATCGGCGTGTCCAACGAAACCCCGTGGGGTGTCGCGCAGTTCCTGCGTCATGGCGAGGACCAGGGGTTGCCGCGCATTGCCAGCATCCAGAACCCCTACAGCCTGCTCAATCGCCTGTATGAGAACGGCCTGTCAGAGTTCAGCCACCGCGACGGCGTCAGCCTGCTGGCCTATTCGCCGCTGGCGTTTGGCGCGCTGACGGGCAAGTACCTCGATGGCGCTCGCCCGGAGGGTGCGCGCTTGTCTTCGGTGTATCGCACCTTCAACCGCTACGACAGCGCCGAGGCCAACAGTGCCATCGCCAGCTACGTCGATATCGCCCGTCGCCGGGGCCTGAGCCCTGCGCAGCTGGCCTTGGCCTTCGTCATTCGCCAGCCCTTCGTGGCCAGCGCCATCACCGGGCAGACCACACTGCTGCAGCTGCAGGAAAACCTCGGTGCGCTCGACCTGCAACTGGACGACGAGCTGTTGGCCGAGATCCAGGCTGTACACCGCCGTATTCCCAACCCGGCGCCATGAACCAGGAGGCTGGATGAACGCAATTGCTCCCGATCCTGCGCTTGCGCGCGTGGCCCTGGCGCCACCCTTGAGCCGTTGGCGGCCAAGCCGCCCAGGGTTATGCCTGGCCTGGGCGGTGCTTGGCCTGTTGCTGCTGGCAGTGGCGCTGCCCGGCTGGTTGGCGCCTGCCGACCCGCTGTTGGCCGATGCCCGTCTGGCCTATCAGCCACCGAGCACAGCGTTCTGGCTGGGCACCGATGAGAACGGCCGCGATGTGCTCAGCCGGTTGATTCACGGTGCACGCCCGTCGCTGTTTATCGGCTTGGCGGCAACTGCGGTGGGCCTCGGTCTGGGCACCCTGCTCGGGTTGCTGGCAGGCCTCGCCCCGGCGTGGCTGGACAACCTGCTGATGCGCGCAGTGGATGTGCTGCTGGCATTTCCCGACCTGCTGCTGGCATTGGTGATCATTACCCTGTTCGGCCAGGGCACCACCAACCTGATCCTCGCCGTGGGCATCGCCGCGGTGCCACGCTATGCACGCCTGGTGCGTGCGCAAACCTTGACGATCCGCCGCGCAGGCTTCGTCGAGGCGGCGCTGACCTTGGGGCGGCGGCCGCTGGCCGTGGTGCTCAGTCACGTGTTGCCCAATGCGGTACAACCGGTGCTGATCCTGGCCTGTATCGGCCTGGGCAGCGCGATCACGGCTGCCGCCGCCTTGAGCTTCCTTGGTTTCGGTGCGCCGCCTCCGGCGCCGGAATGGGGCGCGACGATGGCGGTGGCGCGTAACTTCATGGCCAATGCGCCCTGGCTGATGGCCTGGCCGGCGCTGGCGATTACCCTGACTGTGATTTCCATCAGCGCCATCGGCCGTGACTGGCTAAGGCGCAGCGAGGGCAAAAGCCTATGAGCGGCTTGGACAACGTTTCACCGTTGGTAGACATCCGCGGCTTACGGGTGAGTTTCAAGGGCGTGCCAGTGGTGCACGGGGTCGATGTGCAGGTGCGTGCTGGACAGTGCGTGGCGCTGGTGGGGGAATCGGGCTCGGGCAAGAGCGTCACTGCGCGCACCTTGGTCGGCCTGACCGGAGCCGGTGCGCAGGTTCAGGCGCAGCGCTTGGCCTACGCCGGTCGCGACTTGGCCGGTTTGGATGAGGCCAGTTGGCAGCGCCTGCGCGGCGCACAGATCGGCTTTGTCATGCAAGACGCCCTCGGCTCGCTCGATCCGCTGCGCCGGGTTGGCAACGAGATCGAGGAGGCGTTGTTGCTGCACACCCGCCTTGGCCCTGAAGCGCGACGCCTGCGGGTGCTGGAGCTGCTGCGCGAGGTCGGCGTGCCGGAACCGGAGGTGCGAGCCCGGCAGTATTCCTGGCAGCTGTCCGGCGGCTTGCGCCAACGTGCCTTGATCGCCGCGGCCATCGCCTGCAAGCCGCGCCTGCTGATCGCGGATGAGCCCACCACTGCATTGGATGCCACGGTACAGGCGCAGATCCTCGCTTTGCTTGAGCAACTGCGCGGCGAGGACAACAGCCTGCTGATGGTCAGTCATGACTTGGCGGTAGTAGCCCGCCTGGCCGATTGGGTCGTAGTGATGCGCCAAGGTGAAGTGGTGGAGCAGGGCAGCGCCGAGCAGATTCTGCAAGACCCTCATGACCCCTACACCCAACGCCTGCTGACAGCTGCGCGAGCGGTGCATTTTCAGCGCCCGGCCACGCCTGCGCTGGCCTTGGTGGAGCCTGCCGTGAACACAGCTAAACAACCGGTCTTGCTTGAGGCGCGCAATTTGAGCAAGGCGTTCATTGGCCCCGATGGGCGTGCGCGCGAGGTGCTGAGCGATGTGTCGCTGCAACTGCGGGCGGGGCAGACCCTGGGCGTGGTCGGTGAGTCGGGATCAGGCAAGAGCACCCTGGGGCGAATTCTGCTTGGCCTGGAGCGTCCGGACCAAGGCCAGGTGCAGTTTGCCGGGCAGGACTGGTTGGCCTTGTCCAACGAGCAGCAGCGCCTGGCGCGCCAGGGTATTCAGGTGGTGTTTCAAGATCCCCTGGCCTCGTTCGATCCGCGCTATACCGTGCTGCGGGTGCTGGCTGAGGCGTTGGCTCAGGCCGGAGTGCCGCGGGCCTTGCAGCGTACTGAGGCGGTGGCATTGCTGGAGCGGGTGCAACTGCCTGCGGGCGTGCTCGAACGCCGGCCGCTGGAGCTGTCGGGGGGGCAGCGTCAGCGCGTCGCCATTGCTCGAGCGCTGGCGATGAAGCCGCGGGTGTTGGTGTGTGATGAGCCAGTGTCGGCGTTGGACGTGTCGGTACAGGCGCGGATTCTGGCGCTGTTAGCAGAGCTCAAGGCTGAGTTGAACCTGGCGTGCCTGTTCATCTCGCATGACCTGGGGGTCGTTGAGCAGGTCAGTGACCAGGTGCTGGTGATGCAGGGTGGGCGCGTAGTCGAACAGGGGCAAGCGGGGCAGGTGCTCGGTCAGCCGCGTCACCCCTATACCCGTGCGCTGCTGGACGCGGTGCCGGGGTTGCCAGCGGCGCAGCCGCTGTGGGTGCGGCGGATTGCGGTGTGAGGTGAGAGGTTGCAGGGGGCAGTGCTGGCGTCATCGCGGGGCAAGCCCGCTCCCACACCACGATTCGGCAGATAATGTCCATACAGAACCTCAGCGGGCCAGCGCCGGATTTGGCTTGTAGAACAGAAACAACTTGGTCTCGGCGGTCTTGCGGTAGACCTTGGCCCAGTCCGGCCGCACACTGCGGTCGTGAAAGTACAGCGCACCCCGGGTGGGGTCCTTGAGCTGCTGGTTGAGCGCTTTGCGGGCGATTTCTTTGGCAACGTCATAGCGCTGCTTTTCCTCGACCTGATCAGAGCGCCCGTCGCACCACCAGGAGAACTGACAGCTCTTGGTTTCCACCCCTTGCTTGACCACCCCGCAGATGGTGTCCGGGAAGCCATCGTGGCCCAAGCGGTTGATCACCACGCTGGCCACCGCACTCATGTCGCGGGCATCCGCCTCCTTGGCTTCCCAATAGATGGTGCGCGCCAGGCAAGTGATGCTGTCGTCCATCGGCGATTGGCCAGCGGGATCGACCGCTTTGACTTCACTGGGGCTTAAGGTCTCGCTCTTTTTCGGCGGTGGCGCCTCCTCGACCACCTTCTCTTCCAGGGCTTGGGCCTTGTCTTCAACGACCGCGGCCTTGGCGCTGTCAGCGGCATTGAGTGGGCCTGCAAGCAGGGTCAGGGCCAAGCCGAGCAGCAGCGACGATAGGCGCATGGTCAAGCTTCCGAAATGTGAGCTGAATCTCAGTCTAGCTGCGACTTTTCAACTCAGCGTCAGGCTTAGCATCACCGGCAGGGTCAAGGCTGCAGCGACCGTCTGCAAGGCGATGATGGTCGCCATCAACGGCGCATTGCCGCCCATCTGCCGGGCCATTACATAGGACGATGAGGCGGTCGGTAGCGCCTGGAACAACACCGCCACCACCGCCGCCTGGCCGCTCAGGCCGAGCAGGCGGCACAAGCCCCAGGTCGTCAACGGTAACACCAGAAACTTGAACAGCGACGCCGCCAGCAGCGGCCGGACCTGTTGCCCCAGGCGCGCACCACCCAGCGCTGCACCGACACACAGCAGCCCCAGGGGCAGGGCCGCCTGGCCGAGGGCCTTGATGGTCGGCTCCAGCCCCGCTGGCAAGCCAACCCCGGTGACCCGCAGCAATAGCCCGCCGGCACAGCCGATGATCAGCGGGTTGGCAAAGATCGCCCGCACTACCGTGGCGGGTGAGCTGTGGCGGGCACTGAATCGGGCAAACACCAGCACGCAGAGCAGGTTGACCAGCGGCACGATGGCAGCATTGGCCACGGCGGCCAGGGCGATCCCGGCGCTGCCGTAGATACCGGCGGCCAAGGTAGCGCCGATGTAGTTGTTAAAGCGCACGCCGCCTTGGAACACCGAGGTGAAGTCGGCGCCGTCATGGTTCACCGCCCCCTGATACAACACCAGCAAGGCCGCGCCCAGCAAGGTCGACAGCATCAGTACCCCCACCATGCCCAGCACCGGTACTCCATCGAGGTTGGCAGTGGCCAGGCCGTGTAGAAACAGGGACGGCAGCAGCACGTAATAGCTCAGGCGCTCAGCGCCAGGCCAGAAGCTCTCGGCGAGAAAACCCCGCACTCGCAGCCAGGTGCCAAGGGCAATCAGCAGGATGATCGGCACCAGTGTGGTCAGCAGCAGCTCAAGCATGGGCGGGGTTCCGTGGTCGGGTACCGGAGCAGCCTACTGCGTGCAGTCAGCAGAAAAAAACGTTGTTTTCTGCATCCATCGTTGAGAAAAACTTCATGTAGCGTCAAGAGCGGTCTTGAGCACTGCACTCAGGTGCCGTCGTTGGCTCTTGTCATGCTCCAGCAACACCATGCGCCGGGTCAGTTGCGGTTCGCCGAAGGGCAGCCGGGTTGCAGCGGGCAAACGCTCCAGATCATCGTCGGCGATCGGGATGATGGCCACACCCAGGCCCATCGCGGCCATGCGTGCCAGGGCCTCCTGGCTGTCCAATTCCATTTGCTCGTTGACCTGTAGGTGCTGCTTGCGCAGCTCTTGTTCGATTTGGCGGCCGGCCCAGGCGCGCTTGTCGAAGCGCAGGAACGGCTGGCTGGCGAGCAGTTGCGGCAGGCTTTGGCCTGCCAGTTCGGGGCTGGCGATGGCCCAGAAACGGTCTTCGAACAACGGCGTATAGCTCAGGCACTGCGGATACGGGCTGACCGGTTCGGTGGTGATCGCCGCATCCAGCTCGCCGTCCTCGACCCGCCGTGCAAGCTCGGCCGACATGCCCGAGACCACGCTGACATGCAGCTGCGGGTGATGGGCCTTGATCCACAGCAGGGCCTTGGGCAGGCGCCGGGCCAGCACGGTGTGGATCGCGCCGATGCGCAGGCGCCCGCGCAGGCTGGGGCCGCTGGCCAGGGTGTCGGCCAGTTCGTCATAGGCGCTGAGGATGCTCTCGGCGCGGGCCACCGCCAGTTGCCCGGCTTCGGTCAGCATCACCTGGCGGCGACTGCGGTCGAACAGCTCCACCTGCAGTTCATCCTCCAGGGTCTTGATGTGCAGGCTGACAGCCGAGGGCGTAAGGCTGAGCAGATCGGCGGCGCGGGCGAAGGTGCCGTGACGGGCGATGGTCACCAGGGTGCGCAGGGCTTTGAGGGACACGCGGGCAGTGCTCCAGCAGCGGGGGTGGGGCAACGCTACAAGCTTGCGGTGGCGGGCCGCAAGCTTTGCGGGTGTGTCAGCACCGGCCGCTTCGCAGCAGTTGATCTGATCGGGCCTATGGGGGGCTGGACAACGGGCATGGAATGGCTTCTGGCTGCATGCCTTGCCTTGTTGGCTGAGAGCATAGCGCCATGGGTGCCCTTGCTGGGTACACGTGCAACCAGTTAAGGACTAACTGATGAATCTTGATGTGCACTTTGTCTATTACCGCAACTTCCGCTTCGACGGCAAATTCCACGTGCGCTGTATCGGAGCTGGCCTGGAAAAGGTCAAGAGCATTCGCTACGAGCTGGAAAAGAGCGGGCCTGATGGACCACGACAAGTCGATGCGATGTCGGTGTACTCCCAAGCCCAAAGTGGTGTGCTGAGCGACCATGGCTGCCCTGCGCTATTGCGCTGCGACGTGGCAGCCGGAACCTACACGATCAAGCCGCGTGTCACGCTGCGCGAGGGCGTGGCAGATGTGACTGTCGATGGCAGTGGTGCGGTCGTAGTCGCAGCGTTGCAGGTTGTTATCGATGAGGGAGAGCTGAGCAGGGGGATACTCGACACTGTTCCTCTGCCAGGTACAGCGTCCAGGCGGCGGCGTTCGGTTGCCGATGAACCTGCTATCGATCTGGCGGGCGAGGCGCCCAGGGTGGTCGACCCGTACGCTGAAACGCTGGAGCCATTTCCTGATTTGCCGCCCGGCACGTCTTATCCGACGCTACTGGTCAAATTCGTCGAGGGCGGCTTCGACCGACTGCTGGCTGAGCTGGAGCCAGGCTCAGGCTCGCGATTGGTCGGCCTGTGGCCAACACTCAAGTCAGTGATCGAGCTGCAGCCTTTGCTGGCCCCGCAGGAGCGCAATGACGACAAGCTGCAGGCGCTGCGCAACTACTGCTACCTCAAGCAACCCGCAAGCATGCTCAACGATACCTATGTCGCTTTGCTCAAGACGCTGGCGGCGCTGGAGTACGTCGAGTCACTGCAGTTCGTGCCGGCGGATGTCGATTCTGCTGAGTTGTTGCTCGCCGGCGCTGCGGTTGCACTGGCAACCCTGATTACTGGGGTTGCAGTAGTGGCGGGCAATCGGGCTTTTGACGATGCACAGCCAACCCCAGACTTCGAGCCGTTGCAGCACTATCTGGATGAGCCGGGCCCGCGCTATCGGGGTATGAATATCCGCAAGGCATGGGATAAGCAGGTAAATGGAAAGGGTGCGCGTGTGCACTTTTCTGATGGCGGTCTGTTCCCTAACCACGAAGACCTCAAAGGTAACCCTAAGCTGAAAATTGTCACGCTGCAGCCTAACGGTGATCCCCGTCATGGCACGAAATCAGTGGGGGTTTTGCTCGCTACCCCTAATGGCTTTGGCATGACCGGCATTTGCCACGCCGCTGAATTGTACCTGTACAACAATTACGCCAAAGATGAATCAGGCCGCCACCAGACCCCGAAAGACCTGCTGCGTCACGTCGAACCCGGCGATATCGTGGCGATCAATCGCCAATCGGCGCATCTTGATGCGCTAGGCGTTTTTTTACCTTCGATCCATGAGCAGGCGTGGTGGGACGCGGCCAAAGCACTGACGGAGCGCGGTGCCGTGGTGCTCTTCGCCGCAGGAAACGGTAGCAATGAGACCGACGCCATCAAAGGCGTTACGAGGGGTTACGGCGTCAATCTCTCGCAATGGCGCTATTTTCGCGAGCATGGTGAGGCGGATGCAATCCTGGTTGGGGCCAGCCAGTCATGGGATGGCAAACCCCATCAATACTCGAATTTCTCCTATCCCTACCGAATGCTCAATTCCTGGGGCGACAGCGTGGCCACCCTCAGTGGTGGCGACCTGCAAGACAAATCGGCGGATGAGCGTGACTACAGCAGAAATTACGGTGGCACCTCCAGCGCTACGCCGTTGGTGGCTGGGGCGCTGAGCTTGATTCAGTCGTATGCGATGGAACAGCATCATGTCTACCTCAATGCCGACCAAATGCACCTGCTGGTCATGGCTTCAGGCCACAAGGAAGCGATCTTGCCGCACAGCGATGTCCTGCCCATGGGTGCGCGGCCCGATGTGCAGCGCGCCTTGCAGTTGCTCGATCGGATCCTCGGCGGCGGGCGCTTCCATGCGCCCAGGGATGAGCTGTAATCAAACCCGGAACTGATCCATCAGCCCTTGCTGCTGGTTGGCCAGACTGTTCAGCGACTGGCTGACCCGCGCCGATTCGTTGGCCTGGCCTGACAGCGATTCGGTGACATCGCGGATGGTCGCCACGTTGCTGTTGATCTCCTCGGCCACCGCGCTTTGTTCTTCGGCGGCCGAGGCGATTTGCAGGTTCATGTCGGTGATTACCGTTACCGCCTGGCCGATGCGCTGCAGTGCGGTGACCGCCTGGCCAACCTGTTCGACACCGCCCTGGGCCTGGCGATAGCTGCTGTCCATGGCGCCGACCACTTCCTGGGTGCCAGCTTGTAGGGCTTCGATGACCTGGCGGGTTTCTTCCACCGACTCCTGGGTGCGGCGGGCGAGGTTGCGCACTTCGTCGGCGACCACGGCAAAACCGCGCCCGGCTTCCCCGGCACGGGCCGCTTCGATCGCGGCGTTGAGCGCCAGCAGGTTGGTCTGCTCGGCGATCGAGCGGATCACTTCGAGTACCGAGCCGATCTTCTCGCTGTTTTGCGCCAGGCCTTCGACCTGGCCCATGGCACTGCTCATGTCGGCGGCCAGGGCATCGATGCTGCTGGTGGTACGGTCGATCACCGCCAGGCCGTCGCGGGTTGCCTGGTCCGCTTCCCGTGCCGCTTGGGCGGCCTGGGCGGCGCTGCGGGCGACGTCCTGGGCAGTGGCGCTCATCTCGTGCGAGGCGGTAGCCACCTGGTCGACCTGGCGATACTGCTGCTCCATGCCGGCGCTGGTCTGGCTGGCGATCGCCGCCGACTGGTCAGCAGTACCGCGAGCGGCTTGCACCGAGCGTTTGACCTCGGCAATGGTCGGTTGCAGTTTGTCCAGGAAGCGGTTGAACCAACCGGCCAGCTCACCCAGCTCATCGCGTTTGTCGTATTGCAGGCGGCGGGTCAGGTCGCCTTCGCCGCTGGCAATGTCCTTGAGCATGGCTGCCACGCCAAGGATTGGCCGGGTTACGCCACGGGCCATCAGCCACACCAGCAACAAACCGGCAATCGCCGCGGCCAAGCCCAGGCCCAGTTCCAGCAGGGTGCCGCTGGTATTGAGGGCATCGAGTTCGGCTTTGAGCGCCTCGGCAGGGCCGGTGAGGGCGCTTTCCGGTACGTCGAGCAGCACGCCCCAAGGCTTGGCATCCGGGATCGGGGTGAAGGCGGCCAGCACTTTCAGGCGTTGTTGATCGTGGAGGATCTGCAACTTGCCCTCGGCCAGCTTGCGTACCAGCTCTGCGCCTTGGCTGCGGTCGACCTGGTCGAAGCGCTGGGCCAGTTTGCTGGCATCGGCACTGTAGCCAGCCAGCAGGCCCACTGGGCTGAGGATGCCGACGGTGGTGCGCCCGTCATAGAGGTTGCGGCTGGCGTCCTGGCTGAGCGCTTGCAGGCTGTTGAGGTTGATGTCGATGGACAGGGTAGCGATGACCTTGCCCTTGACCGACAGCGGGAAGACGATGCTGGTCATCAGCACTTGCTGGCCGTCGATGCTATAGAAGTACGGCTCGACCACGCAGACCTTGCCGGTGCTGCGCGGGCATACCCACCAGGTGTTGGCCGGCTGACCGCTGGGGCCGACTTCAGTGTTGGCCATGTCCGCTTCCGGCAGGGCCATGGACGTCAGCTGACCGGCGCGCGGCTGCGACCAATACAAGGCGAATCGCCCGGTTTCGTTACTGCCCAACTCGCTTTGGCCGGCGAACAGGCTGTCTTTGCCGTCCAGTGCACCGGGTTCGAACACCAGCGACAGGCCGAGCAAATCCGGGTTGGCCTGCAGCGCCGCGCGCACCTGGGCGGTCATGTCCTGGCGCAGGTCAAAGGCGTCGAGGAAGCGTTTTTCCGCCTGCTCGCGCAGGAACAGCACCTGGCGGGCGAAGCCTGCGCCGTACTGGTAGGCATCCATGAACTGGCGGCGAATGTTCAGGGCTTGTACTTCACCCTGCGACTCGATGCGGGCCTGGGCCGATTCGGAGAGCATCTTCATGCTGCTCGCCTTGACCAGGTCGGAGCTGTGGTCCATGCGGTACAGCGAGAGGCCGACCAGCAAGCTGACGATGCCTGCCAGGCACAGGCCGGCGAGCAGGGTGATCTTCCACTGGATAGACAGTTGTCGCAAAGGCATTGGCAAATCCCTTCTAATAATTCTGGGGCTGCCGACTGTGTCGGCGTTTGCCTGTTTTTCTTTATTCAAACGTTCAATATAAAAGTCGTATTGCCAAGCGACGCCGATCTACCGTCAATCGAAATAGTTACAAGCGGCCACCTTGAGCGCTTTGACAAGCGCGCATGGCTGCTTCAGAGTGTGCGCCCTTCATAACAATATCCCCTGGTCCGGCCACTGCTTTGGGCAGCTTGTCGCCGGAACCGTCGCTTTTTGTCTGTCGTAAACGAGGTAAGCCACACCATGAATGCAGTCATTGCCGCGGTCGGCATCATGCTGATATTGAGCCTGTCCCGCGTGCATGTGGTCATCGCCCTGATCATTGGCGCCCTGACCGGTGGCCTGGTCGGCGGCCTGGGTATCGAAGGTACGCTCAAGGCGTTCAATGGCGGCCTGGGTGGTGGTGCGACGGTGGCCCTGTCTTATGCCCTGCTCGGTGCGTTCGCCGTGGCCATCGCCAAATCAGGCTTGGCCCATGCCTTGGCCGATCGCGCCTTGGCGATGATCGATCGGCAAGGCCACAGCAATGGCGGCAAGGTCAAATGGCTGCTGATCGGCCTGATGCTGGTGGTGGCGATTTCCTCGCAGAACATCCTGCCTATCCACATCGCTTTCATTCCGCTGCTGGTACCGCCACTCCTGTATGTATTGACGCGCCTGCGCATCGATCGGCGCTTGATCGCCTGCGTGATCACCTTCGGCCTGATCACCCCTTACATGTTCCTGCCGGTCGGTTTTGGCAACATCTTCCTCAATGAAATCCTGCTGGCCAACGTCGCCCGTGCCGGTGTCGATGTCAGTGCGGTCAATGTCACCCACGCCATGGCCATTCCTGCGGCCGGCATGCTGGCTGGGTTGTTGCTGGCGGTGCTGTTCAGCTATCGCAAGAAGCGTGATTACGATTTGACAAAAATCGAGCAGGTCGAGCAGGTCAGCGTCAGCTACAACCCCTTGACCCTGCTGGTCGCGCTGGGGGCCATCGGTGCGGCGTTCATCATCCAGCTGTGGTTGGACTCGATGATCATCGGCGCCATGGTCGGCTTCTTGATCTTCTCGCTTTCAGGCATCGTGCGCTGGAAAGACACCGACGACCTGTTCACCGAGGGCATGAAGATGATGGCCATGATTGGCTTCATCATGATTGCCGCTTCAGGCTTTGCTGACGTGATGAAAGCCACTGGCGAAGTCAAAAGCCTGGTGGAAACTTCAGCGCAGTGGATCGACCACAGCAAGGGCATCGGTGCCTTGCTGATGCTGTTGGTGGGCTTGTTGGTGACCATGGGCATCGGTTCTTCGTTTTCCACCGTGCCGATTCTGGCCGCGATCTTCGTACCGCTGTGCGTGCAGTTGGGCTTCGACCCGATCGCCACGGTGTGCATCGTCGGCACTGCCGGCGCCCTGGGCGACGCGGGTTCACCGGCATCGGACTCGACCTTGGGGCCTACTTCGGGGTTGAACGTCGATGGTCAGCACCACCACATCTGGGACACCGTGGTGCCGACCTTCATCCACTACAACCTGCCGCTGCTGGCCTTTGGCTGGATAGCAGCGATGGTGCTGTAAGGTGAAAGCGAGCGTCAGCCTTTGTTGCTGAACGGCGAGATGCGGTTAAGGACGGTACTGCCGTCCTTGCTGCGGGTCAGGTAGACCGGCAGCACCTTGGGCAGGTTGTCTACCAGGCGGCTGACTTCGCGGGTGTTGTAGACACCGCTGACGCGAATCGTGCCGGTGCTTTCATCGGCCAGCAGCAAAGGTTTGTCCAGATAGCGGTTGATCACCGGCAGGGCCTGGGACAGGCTGAGGTTATCCAGGATCAACTTGCCGTTGCGCCAGGCCAAGCTGTTGTCGTAGTCGTCGCTTTGCGCCAACTGCGGCTCGAAATCGCCCAGGTGATAGCTGGCCTGCATGCCGGGGCCAAGGCGATAGCCACCCTCGGCGCCGTTGCTGCTGACCAGCACCGAGCCTTCCACCAACGTCACTTTGACCTGATCCTGATACTTCCACACGTTGAACTGGGTGCCAGTGACCCGGGTCTGGCCGTGACCTGCTCGGACAATGAACGGGTGGTTGCTGTCGTGGCTGACCTTGAAGAATGCCTCACCCTTGATCAAGGTGACCTGGCGTTGGTCCTTGAAATTGAAGTAACGCAATTCGCTGTTCAGGTTCAACTCGACCACGCTGCCGTCACTGAGCCTGACCTGTTGCTGGCGGTCACTGGCCTCGAAGTGCTGATAGTGATTGGGCAACCAGCCTTGTTCCCAGCCGACCCAGCCAGCCAGGGGCAGCGCCAGCAAGGCAAGCGCAGCGGCCGAGGCCAATGGCCGCCAACTACGGCTGGGGCGAGGGCGGCGTGCGGCAAGGTCGACCACTGGCGGGTGGCGTGGCAGCAGGTCGGCGGTGCACCAGATGTCCTGCATCGCCCGGTATTCTTCGACATGCCGAGGGTCTGCCGCCAACCACTGATCGAAGGCCTCGCGCTCAGCCGCCGTGCAGTCTTCGGCGTTCAGGCGCATGCACCAATGCGCGGCGGCATCGGTAATGGCATCTTCTTCATTGGGGATGAGGCGGTCTTGGTTCATTGCGGCTCCCGGTTTTGCGCATTCTACCCTTGCAGGGGGGGTGCCGAGAACCGAGATAATGGCGAATGACTATCAGATACGAGATTTTTCGTCGGTTTTATGGGTGTTTTCCTACAGCGCGATGAGTGCTGGACGGGTTGCCAACACTCATTTTGTTTGCGTATTGCAGGCTCAGCCTAGTTCCAGCCAGATCGGCGCATGGTCCGACGGCTTTTCCATCGCACGCAGGTCGTAATCCACGCCTGCGGCTTTAAGTCGCGGCAGCAAACCCTGGGAGGCCATGATCAGGTCGATGCGCAGGCCGCGTTTGGGTTCGTCTTCAAAACCGCGGCTGCGGTAGTCGAACCAGCTGAAGCGGTCGTCGACGTCCGGATGCAGGTGGCGGAAACTGTCGATCAGGCCCCAGCCCTTGAGGCGTTCCATCCATTCACGCTCTTCAGGGAGGAAGCTGCACTTGCCGGTCTTCAGCCAGCGTTTGGCGTTGTCGGCACCGATACCGATGTCGCAGTCCTGCGGCGAGATGTTCACATCACCCATCACCACCAGTGGCTGCTGGTTGTCGAACTGGCTTTCCAGCAGCGTCTGCAGATCGCTATAGAAGCGTTGCTTGGCGGGGAACTTGGTGGGGTGGTCACGGCTTTCACCTTGTGGGAAGTAGCCGTTCATGATGGTGATGGGCGTGCCATCGGCATCAGCGAAGGTGCCCCAGATGAAGCGGCGCTGGGCATCTTCTTCATCGCTGGCAAAACCTTTGACCAGCGACAGCGGCGCTTGGCGCGAGAGCAAGGCGACGCCGTAGTGGCCTTTCTGGCCATGAAAATGCACGTGATAGCCCAGGGCCTGGACCTCAGCCAGGGGAAACTGCTCGTCACTGACCTTGGTTTCCTGCAGGCCGATCACATCGGGTTGATGCTTCTCGATCAGTGCCGCCAGCTGGTGCGGGCGGGCGCGCAGGCCGTTGATGTTGAACGAGACGATCTTCATGGCAAGCCATTCCTGGTAAAAGCGGCGATGCTAGCCGACATCGGCCGCGGCCACCAGCATGGCGGCCAATGGTGGACACTGCTAACGTGCTTGGTGAGGTGAACCAAGCAGTGCTGATGCACCTCCAAGGCGCGTATGCCTAATTCAAGGAGGAGTGTCTGCAATGCCCGATCAAACCCCTGTTGCGGCCCGCATCTGTCAGCTCGACGAGGGCTACAGCCGCGAAGTGCGCTCGCTGCTGTATCACGCCTATCGACACGAGCCGACCTTTGCCTACCTGTTCGAGGCCCAGCGCCCGGGCTACGAGCGGCGCTTGCGGGTCATGGTGCGTGAGTGGGTACGCCAGCACTTTTATTTGAAGCTGCCAGCCATTGGCCTGCTGGTCGAGGATCGCTTGGCGGGTGTCGCGCTGATCGTCCCGCCATTGCGGCGCTTGGGCGTGGCTGACAGTTGGCTGTGGCGTCTGCGCATGATCCTTGGCACCGGGGTGCGCTGCACGCGGCGTTATCTGGATTACCAGGCGGCGTTGGCGGCGTGCCTGCCTTCTGACCAAGTGCACGTGCTGCCCTTGCTGGGGGTGCATCCACAGTTCCAGGGCCAGCACCATGGTGAGCAATTGTTACAGGCCGTGCATGATTGGTGCGCCGACGATCCGCATACCCAGGGCGTAGTGCTCGATACCGGCAACGCCCACTACCTGGCGTTCTATCAACGGCAGGGCTATCAGGAGATTGGTGAAATTGCTGTAGGACCAATCCGAGAAAGAGTGTTCTTTCACCCGAATCCTTTGTCATCAAAGTCAGTAATTGCCTGACCTGCAGCCGCAGGCGGCTCCCTTGACGGCCGGGCTCTGGTAGCATGCCCCGCATGACGTATTCAGGACGATTAAGCTGGGGCCTGCTCTTGTTGGCCGCCAGCAGCACAGTATGGGCGCAGAGCGAATTGTTGGTGCGGGTGAAGCCGGCCAACAAGGCGCTCAAGGCCAATATCGAAGGTTATATCGGTAGCCTTGGCGAGCGCGATGAAGAGGCCCTGCTGCGCTTTAGTCGTGGTGCCGAGGAGCAGGCGCGCAAGGCCGCTCAGGCCTTGGGCTACTACCAGGCGCAGATCGATACCGAGGTCAAGCCGCCAACCGATAAAGACAAATCCCCGCAATTGATCATTCGTGTTGAGCCCGGCGAGCCGGTGCGCTTGCGCAACGTGACTGTGCGCATCGAGGGCCCGGCCACTGAACTCAAAGCCTTCCGAATCCCCAGCAGCAGCGCCTTGCGGGCTGGCGAGCCGCTCAACCATGGGCACTATGAAGATGCCAAGCGGCTGATCCAGAACCAGGCCTCGCGCTACGGGTTTTTCAGGGGGCAATTTACCCAGCAGCAGCTGGCGGTGGACCCCCAGGCGGGGGTGGCGGATATCGACCTGGTCTACCAAAGCGGGCCCCGCTATCGCCTGGGCGCTGTCACCTTCAGTGGCGACTCACCGCTGGACGATGACCTGTTGCAGCGCATGGTGTCGTTCAAGCCCGGTACGCCTTATGACTCGCAGCTGATCGCCGAACTCAACAATGACCTGCAATCGAGCGGCTATTTCGAAGGCGTGCGGGTCGACGCTGCGCCCACCGCTGCGGTGGCTGAAGACATTCCGGTGGCGGTCCAGCTGGAAATCCGCAAGCCTCGGACCATGGGCCTGGGCCTGGGCTTTTCGACCGATGTCGGCCCACGCGGCAAGGCTAACTGGACCCGCCACTGGGTCAACCCGCAAGGCCACAGCTATGGCTGGGAAACCGAACTGTCGGCGCCACGCCAGAACGTCGGCCTGTGGTACGACGTGCCGCTCGATCCGCCCCTGACCGACAAACTGCGCTTCGCCGGCGGCTATCAGAATGAAGAGATCGCTGGCACCGACACGCTCAGCAAACTTTTGACGGTAGGTCCTGAGTGGCATAGCAAACTACCGAGCGGCTGGCAGCGGGTGATCTCGCTCAAGTACCAGCGTGAAGAGTACAAGTTGGGCGATGACTCAGGACTGAGCAATCTGCTGATGCCTGGCGTGAGCTTTTCCTACTTGCGCAGTGACAACCGCATTGATCCGCACAATGGCTATCGCTTGCAGTTCGATCTGCAAGCTGCCAAGGAAGGGTTGCTCTCTGACACCAACCTGCTGCACGGCAACGTACTACTCAAGGGGCTGACCACGCTGGGCGAGAATCACCGCTTCCTCGCCCGGGTGCAGTTCGGTGGCAGTGCCACCAACGGTTATCAAAACAACATCCCCCCGTCGCTGCGCTTCTTCGCCGGTGGCGACCAGAGCGTGCGCGGCTACGACTATCAGAGCCTGTCGCCAAAAAACAGCGATGGCGACCGCATTGGCGGTCGCTATATGGTCGCTGGCAGTGCCGAGTACCAGTACTCGCTGACCGAAAAGTGGCGAGTGGCGACCTTTATCGACCAGGGCAACTCGTTCAATTCGCTGGAGCTGCCGAGTCTCAAGACCGGTGTCGGCTTTGGCGTACGCTGGGTTTCGCCGGTTGGGCCGTTGCGCCTGGACCTGGCCAAGGCGTTGGACGACGACGGTGGTATTCGCCTGCACTTTTCCATGGGGCCTGAGCTGTGACGCGTGCTTTGAACTATGTGTTGTTGACCTTGCTCGGCCTGGTGCTGCTGATCACCCTGGTGCTTGGCCTGGTGCTGGGCACCCAGGCTGGCAGCCGTTGGGTGCTGGGGTTGGTGCCCGGGCTTGAGGTCAGCGACTTTGAGGGCCGCCTGGGCGCAAACTGGCAGGCCAGTCGCTTGAACTGGGTCGAGGGTGGTAGCCGGGTTGAAGTCCTGGCGCCACAACTGGCGTGGTCACCGGCGTGCCTGCTGCGCGCGACCTTGTGTATCGACAGGCTGCAGGCAGAGCGCGTCGACATGGCGTTCGCCCCAAGTGAAGCGCCGGCGGACAGCGGCCCGATCCAACTGCCCGGTTTGCGCTTGCCGTTGGCGATCGAGCTGGGCGAGGTCAAGTTGGGCCAATTACGCCTGGATGGCAGCGACCTGCTGGGCGACTTGCAACTGGCCGCTCACTGGACAGCCAACGGCTTGCGCATCGACAGCCTGCAGGTGCAGCGCGAAGACCTGCACCTGAGCCTGCAAGGTGACTTGCTGCCTGAAGGTGACTGGCCATTGCAGCTTAATGGCAGCGTGCAGTTGCCTGCGGTAGAAGGGCAGGCCTGGCAGCTGGCACTGACCGCCAAAGGCGAGTTGCAGAAAACTCTCAACCTCGACGCCACCAGCAGCGGCTATCTGAACGCCCATTTGACGGGTGAGCTACAAGCGCTGGCCGAGCACTTGCCGGCGAAATTGAGCATCCGTTCCGACGCGTTCAAACCTGCCGGTTCATTGCCTGACACCTTGCAGCTGAATCAACTGCGCCTGGATGCCAGCGGCGACTTGCGCAAAGGTTACCAACTGACAGGTTCGGCTAATCTGCCCGCCGAGCAGGGCCCTATAGCCCTGGCCCTGGCTGGGCAGGTGGATGCCAAAGGGGCACAGCTTGCCGCCCTTGACCTCACAGCCAGCGAGACCCAGCGGGTCAAGCTGCAAGCCAATGCCGACTGGCAGCAGGGGCTGGTAGCCGATGCGCAGATCGACTGGGTGGATTTCCCCTGGCTGCGGCTCTACCCACTGCAAGAGGCGCCGCAAGTTACCCTCAAGCGCTTCAATGCCCAAGTGAACTACCGCGATGGCAATTATCAGGGCGCATTCAAGGGCGATCTCGACGGGCCGGCAGGTGCCTTCAACCTGGCCAGTCCGTTCGAGGGTGATCTGACTCAAGTGCGCCTGCCCCAGCTGGCCCTGAGCGCAGGGCAGGGCAAGGCCGCCGGCAGCGTGGCGGTGCGCTTTGCCGATACCTTGGCTTGGGATGTCGACCTGCAGCTGTCGGCGCTCGATCCGGCTTACTGGCTGGCCGAGTTGCCAGGCACGCTGGCGGGGCCATTGCGCACAAAAGGCGAGTTGAACAACCAGCAATTACAGCTGCAAGCGCAACTGGACCTCAAGGGGCGCCTACGCGGTCAGCCGGCTGTGCTCAAGGCCGAGGCCCAAGGCGCCGGTGAAAGCTGGACCCTGGGCACGCTGGCGGTGCAACTAGGTGACAACCGCATCAATGGCAGTGGCAGCTTGCAGCAGCGCCTGGCGGGGCGTATCGACCTGGATCTGCCGCGCCTTGGTCAGCTCTGGCCACGCCTGCAAGGGCAAGTCAAAGGTCGCCTGGACCTGGCCGGCACCCTGGCGGCGCCGCAAGGCACCCTGACCCTGCAAGGTCAGCAGCTGGCTCAAGCCGACAACCGCCTGCAGCGGCTTGACCTGGATGCACGCCTGGACAGCGCCCAGCGCGCCCAGATCAGCTTGAAGGCCGGCAACATCCGCCTCGGTGACACCTCGCTGGGCAACCTGGATGTCGCGGGCAAAGGGGATATCCGCCAGCAGGCTGTGACCCTGGCGCTCAATGGCCCTCAGCTCAAACTCGACCTGGCCGCAGACGGCCAGTTAGCCAAGGGTGACTGGCGCGGCAGGCTGGCCAGTGGGCGCATTCAGGCCGGTGGGCAGGACTGGCAGCTGCAAGCCCCGGCACGCCTGCAGCGTTTGGCCAACGGCCAGCTGGACTTCGGTGCGCACTGCTGGCGTGCCGGTCAGGCCAGCCTGTGCGGCGAGGATCAGCGCCTGGCGCCGGAGCCGCGCTTGCGCTATCACCTCAAGCAATTCCCGATCGAAAGCCTGGCCCAGTGGTTGCCCAAGGATTTCGCCTGGCAGGGCCAGCTGAATGCGGACATCAATCTGGATATCCCTGCCAGCGGCCCCAAGGGCAGCATTCGTGTCGATGCCAGCGGCGGCACCTTGCGGGTACGTGACGGTGAGCGTTGGCTCGATTTCCCTTATCAGGTGCTGCGCCTGGACAGCACCCTTAATCCTCGTCGGGTCGACACCGTGCTGAATTTCCGCGGTGAGCGCCTCGGCGAGCTGGCCCTGTCGACCCGACTTGATCCGCTTGGCAAGAATAAACCGCTGTCAGGTGATTTCCGTCTGTCGGGCCTGGATCTGTCGATCGCCCGGCCATTCGTGCCGATGGTCGAGCGCCTTGCTGGGCAGCTCAATGGCAGTGGTCGCTTGTCCGGCTCGCTGCTGGCGCCCCAGGTCAATGGCAACCTGGCGCTCACCGGGGGCGAGGTGAGCGGTGCCGAGTTGCCGGTCAGCCTCGAGGATTTGTCGCTGCAAGCATTGATCGCCGGCGAGCAAGTGCAATTGCAAGGTGGCTGGCGCAGTGGTGCGGCGGGTCGTGGCCAGCTCAGTGGCAACCTCACCTGGGGCCAGGCGCTGAACATGGACCTACGCCTGCAAGGCCAGCAATTGCCGGTGACGGTCGAGCCTTACGCCGCGCTCGAGGTGGCGCCAGACCTGACCATTCGCTTGGCAGGCGAAAAACTGGCGATCACCGGCAAGGTGCATGTGCCAAAAGGTAAAATCACCGTGCGCGAGCTGCCGCCTTCGACGGTCAAGGTCTCGGACGATACCGTGATCATCGGTCACCAGACCGAACAGGGTGCGCCCCCCATGGCAGTGGCCATGGATATTGACGTCGAGGTGGGCCGGGAAAAACTCTCCTTCAGCGGCTTCGGGCTCACCGCCAACTTGCTTGGCCACGTTCATATTGGCGACAACATGGACACCCGCGGCGAGCTCAGCCTGGCTGATGGTCGCTACCGCGCCTATGGCCAGCGCCTGACCATCCGGCGCGCCCGGCTGTTGTTCGCAGGGCCTATCGACCAGCCTTATCTGGACATCGAAGCGATCCGCCAGGTCGATGACGTTATCGCCGGTATTCGTCTGAGCGGCAGCGCCGAGCAGCCGACCACTCAGGTGTTTTCCGAGCCGGCGATGAGCCAGGAGCAAGCCCTGTCTTACCTGATTCTCGGGCGGCCGCTGGGGAATACCGGTGAAGACAACAACATGCTTGCCCAGGCCGCATTGGGCTTGGGCCTGGCGGGCAGTGCGGGGATTACCGGCAGCTTGGCCTCGGGCCTGGGTATCGAGGATTTCCAGCTCGACACCGAAGGCTCGGGTAACAGCACCAGCGTAGTCGCCAGCGGCAATCTGACCGAGCGTCTGAGCCTACGCTATGGGGTGGGGGTGTTCGAGCCAGCCAACACCATCGCGCTGCGCTACAAGCTGAGCAAGAAGGTTTATCTTGAAGCTGCCAGTGGTTTGGCCAGCTCTTTGGATATCTTCTACAAGCGCGACTTCTGACCAAATACCTTGAAAATGCACTCAGCCCGCCTGGATAACAGCATCGTTATCCAGGCGGGCTGAGTGTACCTGTCTGAACGTGGCTTAGCGCGCGTGCGCTTCTTGCCGACGAATGTTGCCGATCTGGCGCAGGCTCAGGCCGTACTTGTCGGCCAACAGGCTGCGCGACAAGCCGTTGGCACTTTCCTTCTGGATCTGCTGGTTGCGCAGTTGGCGCAGGAAATGATCGGCCTTGGGAATCTCCAGGGCCACGCCGGCAAAACGCTTGATCAAGGCGTCCAGCGCTGCGGGTGGCAGTACGTCAGCCAGCTTGGTGCGTTCTCGGTGCTTGGGAATGTACTTTGGCCGTCCACCATAAGCGCAGGTCAATTGGTAGGCGTTGTCGATGCCGATACAGTCGATCAGGGCCTGCAACGAATGCGGCAGTTGGGTGACGTCGATGCAAGTCAGGTTTGGAAAATCCATGTGAGGCTCCCTCAGAATTGTTGTGGTGGCGCCGCGCTTGGGCATCCAGGACCGGTAGAGCGATTGCCACTGGCCTTGGCCGTGGCTCGGTTCGATTGTCGGTGAGCGTCAAACTCGGCCGCTAGGCGACAAGCGAGCCAGAGGCTGTAGCCTGAGTGAATGCAGCGTGAAGGGAATGAGGGAGCCCTATGTAGGACAACTCCACGGCACCCTGCTGCAGGCCTTGATTTTCGGTGCATGCATTGGACGATGGTGCTCATGGGTAGCACTACCCTCCGGCAGCGGGGGCGCTCGCCAGCCAGGGGCAAAGTGTCGTAGGGGTTGTGCAGGGTGAAAATCGCACGCAGCTGCTAGGCAGCAGGCACGTTCAGCAGGAAATACACGCCTGTGGCCGATGGCGTTGTATCATTGCCGCGGCTCGTTGCGAGCCACATGTCCCTGATGTTGCAAGGAACTTTCCATGACACACGTGCAGCGCCTTAAATATTCGATCCTGATCATCCTGGTGGTATTGGGGCTGATGCTGGGTCTGTCCCATCTGCAAAAGCAGGGGACGATCAGCGAGCAAACCTTCCAGTACCTGGCGATTGCCATCGCGGTAATCGTGGTGGTGATCAATGGGATCTTGCGGCGCAAGGTCAAGCCCTGAACCTGGCCGGCCGGCCTACCTTGGCCGGCCATGCGCTCAGCGGGCGGCGGGCTGTTCCAGCACGGCGCGGGCCTGGGGATTGAGGCTGTAGCATTTATCCGAGCCGAGGGTAATCACGCCTTCGGCGCATAGGCGCTTGAGCACTTCACGGACGCTTAGAAACGACAGCGGAATATCCAACTGCTCAAGTTGCGCATGAATGCCACGCACGCCAATGCTGCGGCCATTGCGGTCGGCCGAGTGCAGGGCGTCGATGACTTTGAGCCTGATCAGGCTGGTGCGCAGGCCATAGGTGCGCAGCAGTTCGCGAATCTGCCCGTTACCGACGCGCTCTTCGCCCTCGACAAGCCGCGCAGCGCCGACGTTGCCAGGGCCGTGAGCGGTCTGCAGTGACGCTTGGGAGTTGTACATGTGAATGCTCCTTTTCGTGGACTGTCCCGAATTCATGGGTGCCTCACTTATAAAGACGAATGAGATTGGCAAAACTGCAGTCCTGGATGAAAAAAAATCCAACGCGCCTAGATGAAGACGTTCCAGGGCGTTGCCAGCCGTAAAATTTTCATCGGGCCATTCGTCTGAACGGGATGACTCCAGAATCCGAGGATTGCCCGTGTACCCACTTTCGCGCCCCTTGACTCACCTCTGCCTGGCGGCTGCCCTGGTGGCCAGCAGCATCGTCGCCCACGCTAAGGAAGCCGCAGGCGATGCCACCGCGCAGATCCGCCGCACCAGCTTTGGGGTCCCGCATATCCTGGCCAACAACGAACGCGGCCTGGGTTACGGCATTGGCTATGCCTATGCCCAGGACAACCTCTGCCTGTTGGCCAATGAAGTGCTTACCGTCAACGGTGAGCGCTCACGTTTCCTTGGCGCGCAGGGCAAGACGTTCGAGCAGCGCGATAATCTCGATAGCGACCTGTTCTTCACCTGGTTGAATACGCCCATTGCGGTCAGCGGCTTCCTCCAGGCGCAGCCGGCGTCGGTGCGCGATTTGCTCGAGGGGTATGCCAGCGGCTTCAACCGCGCCCTGGGCGAACGAAAGGCCCAGGGCCTGCCCGCCGAATGTGGTGCAGGCGACTGGGTGCGGCCGATCACCAGCCTTGACCTGGTGAAGTTGACGCGCCGGTTGCTGGTAGAAGGGGGCGCCGGTCAGTTCGTCGAGGCGCTGGTCGGCGCTGCGCCGCCTAAACTTGCCGCGCAGCGTCCGGTAAGCGACTTCAGCCTGGCCTTGGAGCGCCAGCAGCGATTTGCCTCGGAGCGTGGCAGCAACGCAGTTGCGGTGGGCTCGCAGCGCTCGGCCAACGGCCGCGGCCTGTTGCTGGCCAATCCGCACTTCCCATGGATGGGCGGCATGCGCTTCTATCAAATGCAGCTGACCATCCCAGGTAAGCTCGATGTCATGGGCGCTGCGTTGCCGGGGCTGCCGTTGGTGAACATCGGCTTCAATCGTCATCTGGCCTGGACCCACACCGTCGACACCTCCAAGCACTTTACCCTGTACCGGCTGGAACTCGACCCGAACGACGCGACCCGTTACCTGCTGGACGGCAAGTCGTTGCCGCTTGCCCGCCAGACCTTGACTGTCTCGGTCAAAGGCCAGGATGGTGCGCTCAGCCAGGTCGAGCGCGAGGTCTACGCATCGAGTTTCGGTCCGGTGGTGCAGTGGCCAGGCAAGCTGGACTGGGATAATCGCCATGCCTACAGCTTGCGCGATGCCAACCTGGACAACTCGCGGGTGCTGCAGCAGTGGTATCAGATCAACCGTGCCGACAGCCTCCAGGCGCTGAAGGCCTCCGTGGCGCAGCTTCAGGGGATTCCCTGGGTCAACACACTGGCAGTGGACGAGGCTGGCCAGGCGCTGTACCTGAACCAGTCGGTGGTCCCGTTTGTCGACAAAGACCTCCTTGCCCAGTGCAGCAATCCAGCGCTCACAGGCCCTGCGGTGGTTTTGGATGGTTCGCGCAGTGCCTGCCAATGGAAGGTCGACCCGCAGGCAGCGCAGCCCGGCATCACCCCGGCACATCTGTTGCCGAGCCTGGAGCGTCGCGATTTCGTGCAGAACTCCAACGACCCGGCGTGGATGGCTAATCCTGCGCAACCGCTGACTGGCTTCTCGCCGTTGATCAGCCGCGATGATCAAGCGTTGAGCCTGCGCGGCCGATTTGCCCTGCAGCGCTTGCAAGGTAAGCAAAAGCTCGGCGTGCAACAGCTGCAGGACATGGTGCTCGATGATGAGGTATACGCCGCAAGCCTGCTCTTGCCCGACTTGCTGAACTGGTGCAAATCAGCCGAGGCTGACGTGGCGGCGCTGTGTGCCAGCCTGAACGCCTGGAATGGCAAGGCCGATCTGGATGCCGGCATTGGTTTGTTGCACTTCCACAACCTCTTCACCGCACTTGCCGAGCATCCGCAAAGCTGGCGTGTAGCCTTCGATCCGGCTGATCCGCAGCACACACCGCGCGGCCTTGCGGTTGAACAGGCGGCGGTGCGCAAGCTGTTGCATCAGGCGGCATTGGACTCTTTGCAGCAACTGGCCGAGGCCGGTGTGGGCAATGACAGTCGCTGGGGGCAGATCCAGCATTCGCTCGATGGTACGCCGGTGCCTGGCGGCCCGCAGGCGCTTGGGGTGTACAACGCGATGTACAGCGTTGCGCAAGGGCAGGGCAAGCGCCTGGTGGTCAGTGGTACCAGCTATTTGCAGGTGGTCAGCTTCACTGAGCAGGGGCCGCAGGCCCGAGGCTTGTTGGCGTTCTCCCAGTCCAGTGAGGCGGGCTCGGCGCATTCTGCCGACCAGACGCGGGCATTCTCGGCCAAGCAGTTGGCGCCAATTGCGTTTACCGAAGCGCAGATCAAGGCCGACCCGCAGTACCGTCAGTACGTGATCAGCGAGCGAGACAAGGCCGCGCTGGCCAGTTCTCTACGCTAGTCAGTCAGCCGCGATGGCCTCTTCGCGCTCAACCGCAACGGCGAAGAGGCCAGGCTGCCTGTAATGAACCCTGGTTATGGTTTGTCTGCCTGCCGCCACACCAGCTCCGAAGTGTCGTAACCCTGCTCACGGGCAATCGCCAACAATTTATCTCGAGTTTCTCCATTGACCGTCGCGGTACGCGAGAGCAGCCAGAGATACTCACGATTGGGATGGCCAACCAGCGCCACGCGATAATCCTGATCGTGGTACAGCACCCAATATTCGCCCTTGGTCAACCCTGGCGCCAGGCGGCTGAACCAGTTGTCGAACCTGACCCAAAGCTTGTCGGTCTTGCCCGCTTGCTGCGGCTCGGCGACGCCTTGGGCCTCATTCCACTGGCCATCGGCTTCCCGGCAACGGTTGTCGACGCCGATCCGCCCATCCTCGCGCAAGCTATAGCGCGCTTCTGACTGCACGCAGTTGCGCTGGAAGAACATCGGCAACCGCGCCAGTTCGTACCAGGTGCCCTGGTACTGCTGCAGGTCTACCTGCATGGTGCTCGGCGGTTTCGGGTCATCGCTTGAACTTGCGCAACCCACTAAAGCCAGGGTTAGGCATGAGAGCAGCAACGTGGTTCGCATCGACATCGGCAACCTCCTGGAATGGTCTGAGCTGAAAAAAGACCCAGTGTCTGTTGGACGGGGGCTGATGGCAAAAAGTTGTATCGAACGTCAAGCGCGGGTGAAACGGATGATCTGCCTGGCACAATAGGCACCTGTCACAATGACCCCAAACAAGCGCAAGGTTTGCATTGCCAGCACCAGGCCGACGTCAGCATGGGTTTCCACGGCAATGATCGCCATCGCATCCAGCCCTCCGGGACTGGTCGCCAGGTACATCGAGAGAAAGTCGCTGCCGGTCGCCCGCGCCAACAGCCAGGCGCAGCCGGCGCACAATATGATCAGCACCACTGCCCCGGCTATCATGCTCGGCAACCGACGCCACACGTAGCGCACCGTTGGCCGGTCAAAGCGTAGACCGATATAGCAGCCGATCGCGCCATAGGCGCAAGCCAGCAACCAGGCGGGCAGGGTGATCAGCAGCAGCCCGCTCAGTTGCAGTACTGCACCGAGCACCAGCGGCACTAACAGCGCCCCAGCCGGTAGCTTGGTGCCGAGGGCCACGCCCAGCACAACGACCCCCAGGCTCAGCAGTAGTTGGCCTACTTGCGGCCCCGGCAGGCTGGCGCCAGTGCTGGCTGCAACGCCCGCGCCGCTGGTTGCGCCGAGCAAGTGGCTGACCAGCGCGCCGATCATGACCACGCACACCACCCTGACGTACTGCATGGTGGCGACCACCCGTGCATCGGCACCGTTCTCCTCGGCCATCGACACCATCGCCGAGGCTGCGCCAGGTGCGGTACCCCAGGCGGCGGTAGTAGCCGAGATGCCGCCATAACGCACAGTGCCCAAGCCGACCAGCGCGCTCAGCAGCACAGTCAGCGCGGTGGCCAGCAGCATGACGTGCCAAGACTGCGCCAGCGAAGCCAACACGGTCCAGGTCACCGAATGAGCGACCATCAACCCTACGCAGCCCTGGCTCAAGCGAAACACGTGCCGATGCACGCGTAGTTGCGCGCCAGATACGCCAAAGGCTATCGCCACCAGCATCGGCCCGAGGAATAGACCGGCCGGCACCGCCAACCTATGCAGCAACTGGCCGACCCCGCCTGCACAAACGATGAGCGCCAGCCAGAGCAGGATTCGTGAAGGGGAGGCCAGGCCAGCTAAGAAGGTCTGCAAGGTCGATATGCTCCAGAACGCGTTTGACGGAGAAAATTATCGACGTGGCAATTGATCAAGTCTATTTTCTACTTTCGATGAATCGATAACTAAAATTCATGAATCATGGATCTACGCGACCTTACCTATTTTGAAACCATCGCCGAACTGGGCCACCTCGGGCGGGCTGCCGAGAAGCTCAACCGCAGCCAGCCGGCGTTGAGTAAAAGCATCCAGCGCCTGGAGGAGTCGCTGGGCACGCGGCTGTTCCAGCGCGACGGTCGGCGCATCAAGTTGACCGACGTCGGCCAGCTGTTGCTCGAGCGCGGCCGGCAGTTGCAGCTGAGCATTGCCGAAACCGAACGAGAGGTGCGCGACTTCGCCGGTGGCCTGGTCGGTAACATCCGCCTGGGCTGCGCCGCGAGCATGGCCGAGTACCTGTTGCCACAGCTCACCGAATCGTTGCTGCAGCGCGCGCCGCAGTTGACCTTGCAGCTGTCGATCGCCCAAGACGATGTGCTGCGCGAATCCCTGCGCACCGGCCGCCTGGACGCGATCATCTGCCCGCTGATCGTCGATGACCCGCAATTTCGCAGCTACCCGATCCTGGAGGATGAAGCGGTAGTGGTCGCCAGCGCCGATCACCCGGTATTCGGCGCAGCGTTTGCCCTCAAGGATCTGTGTCAGTACCGCTGGGTGCTGCCAGGCAGCACGGTGACCTCCCGGCGCTGGCTCGACAATGTGTTCATCGCCCGCCAAATGCCAGCGCCGCAGGTGCAGATCGAGACCAACACGGTCTCGCTGCTGCCACGTCTGATCGCCCGTACCGGGCTGCTCAGCTTCGTCGCCCGCGAAACCCTGGAACATGGCCAGGGCATGTCGCGCTTGCGCGAAGTGCCGCTGTTGGAAACCACCATGAGCCGTACCGTCGCGGTATCGGTACGCGCCGAAGGCTATCTGCCGCCTGCTGCTGGGGCGATGGTCGACCTGCTGCGCGATAACGGCCGCAGCTTTTTCAGAGAGGATTGATCCGCCTAGGGCTGTCCAGGCGGCCAATGGGTAGCCCTACGGATCGATGAAGGTGCAATCTTACGCTTGCGCAGTGGCTGGCTGCGCAGCAGGCAAGCGCTGCTTAGGGCGCTCTGGCAGCATGGCGCGTTGCAGCTGTTGGCCCACGGGATGCTCGAACGCCAAGGCCTGGTCAACCGGGCGATCCTCGACGATTCGCCCCTCGCTCATCAGCACGACCCGCTGGCAAAAATAGCGCACCAGGCTCAGGTCATGGCTGATCAGGACAAACCCAGTACCGGTTTCACGACGCAGTGCGTCCAGGCGTTGCAGCAACTGCAATTGCAGCACTCGATCGAGGTTGGACAGGGCCTCATCGAGCACCACCCATTGCGGCGAGATGGCCAAGGCTCGAGCGATGTTGGCGCGCTGCAGCTGACCGCCACTGAGCTGGTGCGGCAAGCGCTCGGCATGTTCGGCGCGCAAGCCCATCTGCTCAAGCAACTGCAGCACCCGTTTGTGCTGCGCCGCTTGATTCATTTGGCTCAGGTGACGCAGTGGTTCGGCAATGCTCCAGGCAATCGAGCGCTGAGGGTTGAAGGCGCTTGGCGCATCCTGCAACACCAACTGCACCGCCCGTTGGAATTCGCGGGCCGGTTCGCCGCGAAGCTGGCTGACATCTTGCCCGGCAAACCGCACCTGACCTTGTCGCGGTTTTTCCAGGCCCAGCAGCAGCCGGGCTAGGGTGCTCTTGCCGCTGCCGCTGCTGCCCAGCAGACCGACCGATTGGCCCACCGACAACGTCAGGTCGATGCCATCGAGTACCTGTAGCCAGCCACCTCGGCGCAGCAGGCCACCGGTGCGGTAGCCATGGGCGACTTGGCAGATATCGAGCTGGCTCATGGGTGTCTCCGGCCGAGTATTTGATGGGCTTCAAGCAGGGTGCGCGCGCTGCTGCTGGCTGGGCTGTCGAACAAACCCTGCACGCTCTGGCGCTCAACGATGCGTCCGGCCTCCATCACCACCACATGATCAGCGCAGCGTGCCACCACCCCCATATCGTGAGTGACCAGCAAAACGCCCAGAGCATGCTGTTCGACCAGTTGCATCAGCAGATCGAGAAAGCGCGCCTGACTCAGCGCGTCGAGGTCGCTGGTGGGCTCGTCGGCTAACAGGAACGGTGTTTCAGCCATCAACGCCAGGGCAATCATCATCCGCTGGAGCATGCCGCCACTGAGTTGGAAGGCGAATGACTGTAATACCCGCTGGCGCTCGCTCAGGCCCACGGCGTCCAGGCATTCGTCCAGCCGTTGGCGCGCGGCGGCGCCGGTAATCCCGCGCAACTTTAGGGTTTCCAGGCCATGGCTGGCCATGTCGCGTACCGGGTTGAAGGCGCTGCGCGGGTTCTGCAGGATTAGGCTGGCCAGGCGTCCGCGTACCTGGTTGGGGTGCAGTGGCTGGCCGTCCAGCGACAGTTGACCTTGCCTGCGAACCAGGCCGCCAGGCAGTAAATCAAGTAGTCCCAGGCAACTAAGCGACTTGCCTGAGCCGCTGCTGCCGACCAGTGCACAGACTTCACCGCGGCGCAGCTGCAGGTCGACGTCATCGACCAACAGGCCGCTGCGACCCTCGATGCACAGCCCACGCACCTGCAGGATTGAGCCCACCATCTAGCGCGTCTCCAGGGTCGGATCGAGGCGGTCGCGCAGGGCATCGCCGAGCAGGTTGAAGGCCATCACCGAGAAGAAAATCATCAGCCCAGGCAACAGTAATAGCTGTGGATGGGTCCAGATGAACTCCTTGGCATCGTTGATCATCACCCCCCATTCGGCGGTTGGCGGCGTCACCCCGAGGCCGAGGAATGACAGGCCCGAGACATGCAGCATCATGTGGCCGATATCCAGGGTGGCGAGTACCAGCATTGGCCCGGCAATATTCGGCAGCACATGCTGGCGCAGGCGCATCCAGCGTGAGGCGCCAGCCAGGCGCGAGGCCAGCAGGTATTCGCGACCGCGCTGGGCGATCACCAGGCCGCGAACCATGCGCGCATACCAGGCCCAGTGGGACAGGGCGATGGCGACGATCACATTGCTCAAGCCGGTACCCAGCAACGTCACGAAAAAGAACGCCAGCACCAGGGTCGGGAAGGTCATGAACATATCGCACAGGCGCATGATCAGCAGATCGAGCTTGCCCCCGACAAAACCTGCCACGCCACCGATCACGATGCCCAGCAGTAGCACCAGCGCCAGGGTGAGCATCACGCTGCCCAGCGACAGTCGGGTGCCGACGATCAGCCGTGAGAGCAGGTCGCGACCCAGGTGGTCGGTGCCTAGCCAGTGACTGGCGTCGGGAGGCAACAGGCGCTGGCTGAGGTCGACCAGATCGGGATCGTGCGGCGCCAGCCACTGGCCGAAAACCGCCACTAGCGCCAGCAGGCCGACCAGTACCATGCCCACGACCAGGCTGTAATTACCCGCCAGCGCGGGGTGGCGTAGCCGCGACAACGCCTTCATGCGCTCACCCCTTGCAGGCGGCTGCGCGGGTCGAGCCAGGCATAGCAGACGTCCACCAGCAGGTTACATAGCATCAGCAGCGCGGTGAGCAGCAAGGTAAAGCACTGCATCACCGGGAAGTCGCGATTGAGCACCGCCGAGACGGCAAAACGGCCGACCCCGGGCCAGGCGAAAATAGTCTCGATCACCAACGCACCGCCGATCAACTCGCCGACATGCATGCCGGTGGCGGTGACCAGCGGCAGCCAGGCGTTGCGCAAGATATGATCGCGCCACACCTGGCGCTCGCCCAGGCCACGGGCGCGGGCATAGGTGACGTGACGTTGGCCGCTGGCTTCCAGTAGGCTGGCGCGCAGCAAGCGGGCGTTGATCGACATCGACATCAGGGCGATGGCCAGCACCGGCATCACCAACTGGCCAGCGCTGCCACGCCCCAGTGGCGGTAGCCAGCCGAGCCACAGCGAGAACAGTGCGATCAGCAAGAACGCCAGCCAGAAGTTCGGCATCGACACGCCGAGAAAGGTTACTGCACGCACCGCATGATCGGGCCAGCGCCCCTGCCAGCGGGCCGCCAGCAGCCCCAGTGGCACCGACAACACCAGCGTGCAGACCAGGGCCAGGCCGCCCAGTTGCAGGGTTGCTGGCAGGTAATAGAGCAAGTCGTCGAGCACTGGGCGACCGGTCAGGTAGGAAATACCGAAGTCCAATTGCACGGCCTTGCCCAGCCAAGTCAGGTACTGCGCATACAGTGGCTGATCAAGCCCCAGGGTTTGTCGGACCTCGGCAATGGCCGCGTCGGTCGGTGGGATATGCGACAAGCGCAGGTAGTCCAGTGCAGGATCGGTGCTGCCCAGGTGCAGCAGGAAAAACACCAGCAGCGACACGCCAAGCATGACCGGTACCAGCAATAGCAGGCGCAGGCAGATATAGCGCAGCATCGATCAGTGCTCCTGGGTCGGGGTCATGGCTTCGAACGGCACATCGAACAGGGTGCTGCCGAACTGCACGTTGGCCACTGATGCGCGCCGTACGCTGATCGCGGTGAGGTAAGAAATCGGCAGGTAGACCGCCTGTTCGTGCAACGTGGCGAGGATGAACCGGTACTGCTCGGCGCGCTGCTGCTCATTGGTGCTGGCCAGCACCTGGGCGATGCGTCGGTCCAGTTCGTCCTTGATTGCCAGGCCGCGTTGCGCCATGTAGTCGGCGTGGCCGGCGTAGCGCATGGAGCTGACGAACGAGTGCGGGTCGTAAGGCGCGCCCCAGGTGTCGGCGAAGATCATGCCGAAGTCGCCGTCGCGCTGGCGGCGTACTAATGCGCCGTCTTCCACCGCGCGCAGGGCGATGTGGATGCCAAGCTTGGCCAGCTCACCCTGGAACACTTCGGCCAAGCTTTTTTGCAGCGCACTGGTGCCGAGGAACACCAGCTCAATCGACAGCGGCTCACCGGCCTTGCTGCGCACGACTGCGCCCGGGGCCAGGGTCCAGCCAGCAGCCTCCAGTTGCTTGACGGCCACGGCAGGGTCGTAGACGTAGGGTTTCAGGCCGAGGTCGGCGTAGGGCATGTTGCGCGCGAACAGGGTGTCGGCACGCGGCTCCAGGCCGTAGAGGATCTTGTCGATGATCGCCTGCTTGTCCAGCCCATGGTTGATCGCCTGGCGCACCGCCAGCTCCCGCGTCGGGCCGCGGCCGGTGTTCATCGCCAAGGTCCTGGTGGCCAATGGCGCCGACAGCGCAGTGGCAAAGCCTTGATCGCGCAGGCGCACGAAGGTGCCGGCGGTGATCTCGCCGGCGGCGCCCTGGATCAACTGCAGTTGGCCGACTTGCAAGGCCAGCGCGCGGCTGTTCGGATCGGGGATAACCTTGACCAAGACTTGGCTGTAGGCAGGTTGTGCTCCCCAGTAATTGGGGTTGCGGGCGAAACGGTCGAATTCTCCCAACCGGCTTTCGACCCGCATCCACGGGCCTGTGCCCACTGCCTGGCCGGGTTTGGCCTGCGGTGAGGCGAAGCGCAATGGGCGCACCTGGGCCAGCTCCATGAGGGTCGGGTAGTACGGATGCTTGAGTACCAGACGCAGCGTGAGTCGATCCGCGGCCTCGACATGATCGAGTGTGCTCACCAGCTCCATCCAGCGGTGACGCTGGGGGTTGGCCAGCACCGCATCCAGGTTGGCCTTGGCTGCGGCGGCGTCGAACGGCGTACCGTCGGCGAAACGCACCCCGTCGCGCAGGGTGAAGGTGTAAGTCTTGCCGTCTTGCGAGACCTGCCAGGCGGTGGCCAACCAAGGCTCCAGGGTTCCTGAGGCGCTGTAGCGCACCAGCGGCTCGTAAACCATGGCCTGGGCATACATCTGATTAGGCGAGTAGCCGCGCGGGTCGAGGGGGCCGGCATTGACCGGCCAGGAGTAGCTCAGCGTAGGACCAGGATCGGTGTCGTCGCCTGCCTGCGCGCAGAGGCTTACGGCCAGTAGCAACACGCCCCAGCGGGCGAGCTTTCGTTTACCTGGCTGCTGCTTCACACTGCGTCCCCCACTTCAACGGAGGCGCTAGCCTAGAGAGGTGGCAGGTATGATGTCTAGGCAAAATGATCTTACTGGAAGTAACAAAATGCAACGGATCACCATCACGCTGGACGAGGAGTTGCTCGAGGTCATCGACCGGCGGGTGGCTGAGCATGGTTATCAAGGCCGCTCCGAGGCCATTCGCGACCTGCTGCGCAATGGTCTGCTCGAGTCTGAGCCGCTGGCAGAGGCTGCTCCGTGCGTGGCGGTGGTCAGCTATCTGTACGACCATGACACCCGTGAGCTGCCAAAGCGCCTGAACCAAACCTTCCACGCCCACCACGACCTGACCCGCTCGACCCTGCATGTACACCTCGATGCCGGGCATTGCCTGGAGGTATCGGTATTGCAGGGGGCCAGCGGCGAGGTCGTTGAACTGTCGCGTCAGCTGATGGCTGAGCGTGGCGTGGAGCATGGGCATGTGCAGGTGATGCCAGCGCCGGAGCGCCACTGACCGCGGCATAAATGCTGCCCTGCAGCGACCTCAGGCAGTCGCTGCGCGGGCTGATGGCAACCCTTGTACAAGCGCTGCAATCTGCCGGCAGATTGAGGGCCTTGCCAACGCCAGCCTAGCCCTGGGCGAACGCCGCCAGCCGCTCACCTTCCAACCTATACCGAATCCACTCATCCTGCGCCTGGGCCCCAAGCGACTGGTAAAAACCAATCGCCGGCTCATTCCAGTCCAGCACGCTCCATTCCAGCCGTCCGCACTGGTTGGCCAGCGCTTCCCGAGCAATGAAGCGCAGTAACTGGCGCCCGGCGCCATCGCCGCGTTGCTCTGGGGTGATGTACAGATCCTCCAGGTAGATGCCGTTGCGCCCCAGCCAGGTCGAATAGCTGTAGAAGTACACGGCAAAGCCAATCGCCTGGCCATTGCGTTCGCAGATCAAGCTGCTCACCGTGCTGCCTTCGTCGAACAGGCTGCGCTCGATATCAGCCAGGCTGGCCACCACCTCATGGCGGGCCCGTTCATAGTCGGCAAGCTCGGTGATGAAGGCCAGGATCTGCGCGGCATCGCTGCGCGCGGCGGGGCGGATGGTCAGGCTCATGCTAGGGCTTCCTTGGGTTGGAGATGCTCATCTTACGCGGCAAGGGCAGGGCTTGCCGAGATGTAAAGGTAGCTTGACATGGCGGGCGCGATCGCCTTCAATGTCAAGCACACTTTACATCGAGGGTCCGACCATGGCGCAACGACGCTTCCTGGGCAATTTCATCCTGACGCTGCTGGCTTATGCCGGCTGCGTGCTGGTCAGCAGCCACTACCTGCCGAGCCTGCCTACCGGCGCTGGCAAAACGGCATTGGCCCTGCTGCCGGTGCCGGCGATGCTGATGATGGCCGGGGTGGTCATTGGGCACCTGCGCAGCCTGGATGAGCTGGCCCGGCGCATCCAGCTCGAAGCCCTTGGCTTGGCGTTCGTGGGCACCGCGCTGCTGACCTTCAGTTACGGCTTCCTGGAGACGGCAGGCTACCCGCGTTTGTCGATGTTCATGGTCTGGAGCCTGATGGGCTCGCTGTGGGCAATCGGCGCGGTGGTTGGGGTGAGACGCTACCGATGAACAATCACATCCGCGCCCTGCGCGGCGAGCAGGGCTGGTCGCAGGCCGAGCTGGCCGAGCGCCTGGGTGTCTCGCGCCAGACCGTCAACGCCATCGAAACCGGCCGTTACGATCCCAGCCTGCCGCTGGCTTTTACCATCGCCAGGGTGTTTGGCCTGAGCATCGAAGAAATCTTCCAGCCAGAACAATCGGTACAGTGATGTGTATCTGCAAAATATAAGGTAACTGTACTGGTGGTTGGCAGGCGCTACTCCGCTACTGTGGTTGCACGATAACTACTCCACGCTGCGGAACCACGCCATGCTTGCCTCTCTCGACCTGCTGACTGCCTTTGTGCTTTTTGCTTTCGTGTCCTCGATCACCCCGGGGCCGAACAACACCATGTTGCTCGCTTCGGGGGTGAACTTTGGGGTGCGTCGTTCGATTCCGCACGCCATGGGCATCAGCATTGGCTTCATGGTCATGGTGCTGGCGGTAGGCTTTGGCCTAGGCGAAGTGTTCAAGGCCTGGCCGCCGTTGTACAGCATCCTTCGCTACCTCGGCGCTGCGTACTTGCTGTATCTGGCCTACAAGATCGCCACTTCTGGGCCGATCTCTGCCAGCGGCAATGGCTCGGCCAAGCCGATGAGTTTCCTGGGCGCGGCGGCGTTCCAGTGGGTCAACCCCAAAGCCTGGGTGATGGCCGTTGGGGCGATTACCACCTACACGCCAGCGCAGGGTTATGTCGTCAATGTGATCGTCATCGCGGCGGTATTCGCCCTGGTCAACCTGCCCAGTGTCGGGATTTGGGTGATGTTCGGCAGTGCTTTGCGCAGCCTTTTGCAAAATCCACGTTGGCTGATGCTGTTCAATGTCCTGATGGCCCTGCTGCTGGTGATTTCGCTGTACCCGCTGCTGTTTGTAGAATCGGCGTTTTCCTGATCCCGATGAGCGCAGCCGGCTGATGCAATTGATCCCTTGGTCCCATGATTGCCCTGAAGGCTTCACCCTGCGCGGTTGGCGCTCGCCCGCCAGTGGCCGGCCACTGCTGCACTTTCTTCACGGTAACGGCTTTTGCAGCCTGGCCTACCAGCCGCTGCTGATGCGTTTGGGCGAGCATTACGACCTGTGGTTGAGCGATGTGCAGGGCCATGGCGACAGTGACCATGGCGGCGCATTTCGTGGTTGGAACCGCACGGCTGCGTTGGCCGTGGAGGCTTTCGAGGCGGGTCGAGGCGAGTATGGCGATGTCCCCCGGTATGCCCTTGGGCACAGTTTTGGCGGGGTGCTGACCGGGTTGATCCTGGCCAATGAGCCGCAACTGTTCGAACGCGCGGTGTTGCTCGATCCGGTGCTGTTCAGCCGGCGCATGCTCGGGGTTATGGGCGCTGCCGCGCTGGTTGGCCTGCACCGGCGACACGCCTTGGCGCGCAAGGCTGCCACGCGGCGCAGCCACTGGCCTGATCGCGCGGCGGCACATGCCTCGCTGCAGGGGCGGGGCATCTTCAAAGGCTGGAGCGACGAGGCGTTGCAGGCGTATGTCGAGCATGCCATTGGCGACTGCGGTGAAGCGGTGGTGCTCAAATGCCGGCCTAGCCGCGAAGTGGAGATCTTCAGCTCCTTCCCCGAGCGTATGTGGACACAGCTGGGCCGAATCCGCACGCCCACGCGGATTCTCTACGGCGAGCAGACCTATCCCTTCGTGCCTCACTCGGTGCGCCGCCTGGCGGCGCTCAATGCGAGCGTGACGGCGCAGCAGATGCCGGGCGGGCATTGCTTCATGCAAGAAAATCCAGCATTGGCAGCTGAGCAGGTAATGGCTTTTCTCAAGCCCTGACGCGCAGATTGAGGGCGATAGCGGGCTGGAGGAGGGTGGACTAATCGGAGTGTGCGTGAGCAAGCCTACCTGATGGCCTAAACGGATGCGTTCTATCTGTCCTGCATTGCGTTGTTGCGCTGTGCCGGTGCCTCTCTACCGCTATGCAGTTGCTGAGTCGCTGTCTACCACGGACCGGGCGATCTTGGCCTAGAGTTAGCAGCACGGCGGATAGCCCAATGCAATTATTGGGTGGTTGCCACAACTATTTTCACTGGTGGATGTCATTTTTTGGGGCCGGTAATTTCTATCGGGCGCCGGCAGGCATTTTCAGGAGAGCAAGGCACATGGCAGCACTGCAGAACAGTACGTTGGAAGCAATTGCTAGCAACCAGTCCCAGCTGATCGGCGATTGGATCGCAGCACTGGAAGCCAATGGCGCCGCCCGCAATATCAAAGAGCAGGACTTGCGTCAGGAAACCCGTGATTTTCTCCAACTGGTAGTCGATGGCCTGCGCAGCGAAAGCGGCGGCAACATTGGCGCAGCAGGTTGGGAAGAAACCCGCCGCTTCCTGGAGAAACTCTCCAGCAGCCGTGCCCAGGCGGGCCAGGAGTCGCACCAGACCGCCTACTTCATCTTTGCCCTCAAAGGCCCGCTGTTCACCCTGTTGCAAAGTCACTACCGCGAGCAGCCGGCGCTGTTGGCCGAGCAGCTGTGGGAGGTCTCCGAGCTGCTCGACGCCTTTGGCCTGCACACCATCCGCACCTATCAGAAAACCCGCGAAGGGGTGATCAAGCGCCAGCAGGAAGAGCTGCTAGAACTGTCCACCCCGGTGGTCAAACTGTGGGATGGAGTGCTCGCCTTGCCGCTGATCGGCACCCTCGACTCGCAACGCAGCCAGACCGTCATGGAGTCACTGCTGCAGCGTATCGTCGACACCGGCTCGGAAATCGCCATCATCGACATCACCGGCGTGCCCACGGTCGATACCCTGGTGGCCCAGCACCTGCTCAAGACCGTCACTGCCATCCGCCTGATGGGCGCCGACTGCATCATTAGCGGCGTGCGTCCGCAGATCGCCCAGACCATCGTTCACCTGGGCCTGGACCTGGGCACGCTGACCACCAAGTCCAATCTTGCCGATGCCCTCAAATTGGCGCTGACCCGTCTAGGCAACCGCCCAGACGAGCGAGTGTGAGCCGATGGAGCGTATCCCTATCTTGCAGATGGGCGAGTTCCTGCTGGTGACCATCCAGGTGGACATGCACGACCAACTGGCCCTGCGCCTGCAGGACGACCTCACCGCGCGTATCGACCACACCTCGGCGCGGGGCGTGTTGATCGATATCTCGGCGCTGGACATGGTCGACTCGTTCATCGGCCGGATGATCGCCAGCATCTCCGGCTTGTCGCGGATCATGGACGCCGAAACCGTGCTGGTCGGCATGCAGCCGGCGGTAGCCATCACCCTGGTCGAACTCGGCCTGACCCTGCCAGGGGTGAGCACCGCGCTCAACGTTGACCGCGGCATGAATCTGCTGCGTCAGCGGGTAGGTCGGCCATGAGCATTCGCGACAGCGGCAGCCAACCGGTGCGCCTGGAGCAGGATGTGGTACTGGCCCGACAGCTGGCGCGCAGGATCGCCAGTGACTGCGGCATGCGCCTGGTCGACTTGACCAAGCTGGTCACGGCGGTCAGCGAACTGGCCCGTAACACCGTGGTGTATGGCGGTGGCGGCGATATGGACTGGCAGGTCATCGAGGACGCCGGCAGGGTTGGCTTGCGCCTGGTATTTCGCGACGAAGGCCCCGGCATCGCTGACGTCAAGCTGGCGTTGACCGATGGCTGGACCTCCGGCTCGGGCCTGGGCCTGGGGCTGACCGGCGCGCGCCGGCTGGTCGATGAATTCGAACTCGACACCGCTCCCGGGCAAGGCACCCGGGTAACGATAACTCGATGGACATGAACCTTGCCGCCAGCCTGACCCAGGTATTGCGCCTGGATGATCACAGCCAGGTGGGCCACGCCCGCCGGGTGGTGCAGAAACTGGCCGAACAGCATGGTTTTGATCCAGCCGATGCTGGTCGAGCCGCGCTGGTCGCTACCGAGCTTGCCAGCAATGTGCTCAAACATGCCGAGCGCGGCGAGTTGCATTTGCGGGTACTGCCTCATGGTGACGGGCACGGCCTTGAGCTGCTGGCGGTGGATCGCGCCAAGGGGTTCGATGTACACGCTTGCCTGGCCGATGGCTACTCGACCGGCGGCACCCAGGGCATTGGCCTGGGCGCGGTCAGTCGCCTGGCACAGGTGTTCGATGTGCATGCCGATGAGCGTGGCGCAGTGGTCTTGGCGCGGCTGTACCGCGAGGACGCCAGTGGGCCGGATGTGCGGGTCGGGGTCAGCCAGCATTCACTGCATGATGACCCCGCCTGTGGTGATACTTGGCACGTGACCCTGGGTAAGCAACGACTGAGCGCACTGCTTATAGATGGTCTGGGTCACGGTGAGGAGGCCGAGCGAGCCGCCAAGGCCGGGGCCCAGGAGTTTGCCGGCAACCCGTTCAGTGAGCCGCAAGGCTTGCTTGGCGAGCTGCACCACGCCATGGCTGGCACCCGCGGCGGCGCGGTGGCCATCGCTCAGTACGATGCCTGCGCCGACAGCTTGGCGTTCATTGGCATTGGCAATATCGGCGCCACCTTGGTGGGCGGCGAACGGCCGCGGGGCCTGGCCTCGCACCCCGGCATCGTCGGGGGTCAATACCGCAAGGGCCAGGTGTTCGACTACGCTCACGTGAAGGGAAATCTGTTGATCATGTTCAGCGACGGCCTGCAATCGCGTTGGAACCTTCAAGCCTACCCCGGCCTGGCCTCGCGCCACCCGGCCGTGATCGCCACCGTGCTGCACCGCGACTTCTGCCGCGGGCGGGACGATGTCACGGTGCTGGTTATCGACCTGGAGACAGTGCATGCCTGAGCCGTCGCCCCACACCACCGCCGAGCAGGCCGCCCTGGTGGCGCGCTTGCAGGCGGAAAACCAGGCCTTGCGCGGCGAGTTGGAAGAAACCAACCAGGGCGTGCTGGCGCTGTATGCCGAGCTGGATATCCAGGCTGAGCAATTGCGCCAGGCATCGGACCTGAAAAGCCGCTTCCTTTCCTACATGAGCCACGAATTCCGCACGCCGCTGGGCTCGATCCTGAGCATTACCAGCCTGCTCGCCGACGAAGTGGACGGGCCGCTGAGCAAAGAGCAGCAGTTGCAGGTGGCGTTCGTCAGCACCGCGACTCGCGAGCTCAGCGACATGGTCGATGACCTGCTGGACCTGGCCAAGATCGAGGCCGGGCGCATCACCATCTCGCCGGCCTGGTTCGACATGCTCGACCTGTTCGCCGCCTTGCGCGGGATGTTCCGGCCGATTGTCGATACCGGGTCTGTCGATCTGATTTTCGAAGAACCACAGGGCCTGCCCCAGCTGTATACCGACGACAAGAAGCTGACCCAGATTCTGCGTAACTTCATTTCCAATGCCCTGAAGTTCACCACCCGAGGCGAAGTGCGGGTCTCGGCCCAGTTGCATGGCAGCGATCAGATTCGCTTCGCCGTTACCGATACCGGCATCGGCATTGCGCCAGAGCTGCTCGAAGGCCTGTTCGAGGACTTCGCCCAGCTCGACTCGCCACTGCAAAAGCGTCTGCGCGGCACTGGCTTGGGGTTGTCGCTGTGCAAGCGTTTCGCCGCCTTGCTGGGGGGCGAAGTGGGGGTGGACAGCGTGCCAGGGGAGGGTTCGGCGTTTTTTGTGATCATTCCATTGGCCATCGCCCAGGAGAGCGTCGATGAACCCTGACATCCGCCTGCTGATCGTCGACGACAACGCCGCCACGCGTTACGCGCTGCGCCGGCGGCTGGCGCTGCACGACTACCAGGTGCTGGAAGCAGGCACCGGTGGCGACGGCCTGGCGATTATCCGCAACGAGCAGATCGATGCCCTGATTCTCGATGTCAACCTGCCGGACATGAGTGGGTTCGACATCGTGCGCCTGCTGCGCGCCGATCCGGCAACCGCGTTGCTGCCGGTGATCCACGTGTCTGCCGCGTCGATCCAGACCGGTGACATCATCACTGGCCTGGAAGCGGGCGCCGACGCCTACCTGGTGCACCCGGTCGATCCGGACGTGCTGCTGGCGACCCTGCGCACCTTGCTGCGGGTGCGCGACACCGAGCGTGCACTGCGCGAGAGCGAAGCGCGTTTTCGTGAGATCTTCAGCAATGTTTCGGCGCCGATTGCAGTCTTGGACGCCACCCTCAAGGTGCATGAATGCAACCAGGCCTTCGCCCAGCTGATCCAGGACAACCGCCACCCGGAAACCTTGCGTGAGTGCTTTGCCAGCGATCAGCAAGGCGAATTGGCGCTGTTGCGTCAGCACCTTGCCGATGGCCAGCGCTGGCGTGGCACCTTGGCCATGACCGTGCAAGGCCTGCCGCGGGATACCGAGTGGCAGCTGTCGCCTTATCGCGCGCCCGGCTTGTGCCTGGTGTTCGTCGAGGACGTCACCGAGCACCGCCATCGCGAGCGTTCGCACCTGGCCCGCCTGGATGACGCCAACACCCAGCTGGCCCATGAAGTCGCCCAGCGCGCACGCAGCGAAGCGCAGTTGTTGCAACTACAGAAGATGGATGCGCTGGGCAGCCTCACCGGCGGTATCGCCCATGACTTCAACAACCTGCTCACCGGCATCATCACCAGCCTGGAATTGATCCGCAAACGGGTTGCGGAAAACCGCGTGGAGAAAGTCCCAAGCTACGCCGAGGCTGCCTTGAGCTCGGCAATGAGCGCGGCATCGCTGACCCATCGCTTGCTGGCCTTCGCCCGCCAGCAGCCGCTCGATACCCGGCCGGTAGATGTCAACGAACGGGTGCGCTCGCTGGAGGAGTTGATTACCCGCACCATCGGCGAGCGCATCGAACTGCAACTGCAGCTCTCCAGCCGCCCGGCGATTGCCCTGGTCGATCCGATCCAGCTGGAAAGCGCAGTGCTCAACCTGGTGATCAATGCCCGGGATGCCTTGGCCAAGGGCGGGCATATCTGGGTCAATACTGCCGCGACCTGGTCGCATGGCGACCCCAATTTGCAGGACGGCCCCTATGTGGCGGTGACGGTGCGCGATGATGGCAGCGGCATCGAGCCGCAGTTGCTGGAAAAAGTCTTCGATCCGTTTTTCACCACCAAACCGGTCGGTCAAGGCACCGGGCTTGGCTTGTCGACTATCTATGGGTTCGCTCGCCAGTCTGGGGGGCATGTGGCGATTCGAAGCCTGCCAGGGCAGGGCACCGAAGTGACCCTGCTGCTGCCGGCCAGTACCCAACAAGCGGCCAGTGCTGATCGCGCACCCCAGGTCGACCAGAAGGGCGCCGGCGAGCATGTGCTGATCGTCGAGGACATGGCTTCGGTGCGCCTGTCGGTGGCCGAGGCGTTGGCCGATGCCGGCTATCGCTGCACCTTGGCCGAGACCATTGAGCAGGCGCTGGACCATTTGCGCGAAGACGCCGGGATCGAGCTGTTGCTGACCGATGTCGGCTTGCCAGGGATCAGTGGCCGGGAGCTGGCGGACATGGCCCGCACCTACCGACCGGGGCTGCCGGTGCTGTTCATGACCGGCTACGCCGAGACCGCGTTGGATCGCCAGGCGTTTCTTGGCACGGGGATGGATATGCTGATCAAGCCGTTCCAGATTGGTGAGTTGCTGGACAAGGTGCGGCGCAGCTTGGGGCAGCTGGCCGCAGGATGAAACGTTGTACTTGCTGGCCTCATCGCGGGGCAAGCCCGCTCCCACGTTGCTTGGTTGCCATGTCCTCTGGCGCCTAGTCAAGCATGGCGCCCATGCCTGGCTCCCAGGTTCTTCGCCTCATGAGCCAAGCGTGCGGGCTTGCCCGGCGACAGGTCGCCGATCAATGCGTCCCAGCGGCCTTGCTCCCACGTTGCTTGGTTGCCACGTCCTCTGGCGCCTAGCCAAGCGTGGCGCCCATGCTTGGCTCAGGTTCTTCGCCTCATGAGCCAAGCGTGGGAGCGGGCTTGCCCCGCGAAAGGTGGCCGATCAGTGTGCCCCAGCAGCCTTGCTCAGATCGCTCTCGGCCCACTCGGTATAGATACAGGCATCGGCCACCGCCCAGCGTACCTTGACCGTTTCCCCTGGCTGCATCGGCATCCCCGCCGCCGACAAGGCCTTGACCGTCATTTCAGTGCCGCCGGCAGTGACCACATGGCACGTCTGGCTCTCACCCAGGAACAACACCTCGGCGACCTTGGCACTGACCTCGTTCCAACCCGCCGGGAGTGGCTCGCGCGCAGCTTGCTCGGCACTCAAGGCCAGGGCTTTTTCCGGCCGCACCATGATCAGCGCGTCCTGTTCGGCGACCAGCCCTGGGGTCAGGCGAATTGCCAGTGCTTGCCCCTCAAAGCGCCCGGCACCATTGCTGCTGGCCTTGATGCGCAGGAAGTTGGAGTTGCCCAGGAACGAGGCGACGAAGGCATTCGGCGGATTCTGGTAAAGGTCATAGCCACTGCCCAGTCCGACGATCTTGCCGTGGCTGAAGATGGCGATGCGCTGTGACAGGCGCATGGCTTCTTCCTGGTCGTGGGTGACGTAGACGATGGTGATGCCCAGCCGGCGATGCAGCTGACGTAGTTCGTCCTGCAGGTCTTCGCGCAGTTTCTTGTCCAGCGCGCCGAGCGGTTCGTCCATCAACAGGATCCGTGGCTCGTAGACCAGCGCCCGGGCGATTGCCACCCGCTGCTGCTGGCCACCGGAGAGCTGAGCAGGGCGGCGATGGGCGAACGGCTCCAGTTGCACCAGCTTGAGCATCGCATCGACCCGCTTGGCGATCTCGCCAGCGCTGAGTTTGCGGATCGCCAGGGGGAAGGCGATGTTGTCGCGCACCGACAGGTGCGGGAACAGCGAATAGCGCTGGAACACCATGCCGATGTCGCGCTTGTGCGGCGGGACGTTGACCAGCGACAGCTGATCGACCAGGATCTCGCCGCTACTGGGCGTCTCGAAGCCGGCCAGCATCGACAGCGTGGTGGACTTGCCCGAGCCGCTGGAGCCGAGGAAGGTGAGGAACTCGCCATCCTGGATGTCCAGGTTGATGTTGTCCACGGCGGTGAATTCGCCGTAGTGCTTGTTCAGGTTGCGCAAGCTGACCAGGGTCTGGTTGGGCGCGTTGTCTTTGCTCACTGCACTCATTGTTATTGTCTCCGGGGCGTTCAGGCGCTGGCTGGGTTGCGCCGGCGCAGGGCGGCGGCGATGAGCATGACCAGGATCGACAGGCCGATCAGCAGGGTCGAGGCCACCGCAATGACGGGGGTCAGGTCCTGGCGCAGGGTGGTCCACATCTTCACTGGCAGGGTCTGCAAGTTGGGGCTGGCCATCATCACGCTCAGCACCACTTCGTCCCACGACACCAAAAAGGCGAACAGGCCGCCGGCGATCATCCCTGGGCGAATGGCCGGGAAGGTCACCTTGAAGATCGCTTGCAGCCGCGAGGCGCCGCAGATGACCGCGGCGTCTTCGATCGACTGGTCGAACAGCTTGAGCGAGTTGATGATCGAGATGATGGTGAACGGCAGGGCGACGATCACATGGCTGACCACGAAGGCGAACAGCGTGCCGGTGTAGCCAAGCTTGAGAAACAGCGCGTACACCGCCACGGCGATGATCACCAGCGGCACGATCATCGGCAGGGTGAACAGCCCGTAGAGCATCTCCCGGCCAGGAAAGCGCCCGCGTACCAGGGCGAAGGCGGTGGGCAGGCCCAGCGCCACTGCACAGATCGTGGTCAGCACGGCGACCTTGAGGCTGGCCAGGGCGGCCTCCATCCACTCAGGGTTGGAGAAGAACTGGCCGTACCACTTGAAGGTCCAGCCCGGCGGCGGGAATACCAGCCACTGCGACGAGCCGAACGACAGCAGGACGATGAACAGGATCGGCAGCAACAGGAAGGCTGCGATCACCCCGGTGGTCAGGTACAGGCCAACCCGCAGCGGGCGGCCCATGGCATTGGGCGTCAGGAGCATGGCGGCTTACCTCGCGTTACCAACCGGCGATTCCGGTTGCAGCTTCAGGTACAAGTAGAAGAGCACCAGGGTGATCAGTACCAACAGGGCAGCAGCGGCGCTAGCCAGGCCCCAGTTGAGGAACGACTGCACCTGCTGGACGATGAACTCAGGCAGCATCATGTTCTGCGCGCCGCCGAGCAGGGCCGGGGTGACGTAGTAACCGAGCGACATGACGAACACCATCAAGGCACCGGAGAACAGCCCCGAGCGGCACAGCGGCAGGAACACTTTCCAGAAGTTGGTCCAAGGGCTGGCGCCACAGATGGAACCGGCCTGCAGCACCATCGGGTCGATCGCGTGCATGGTCGCCTGCAGCGGCAGGACGATGAACGGGATCATGATGTAGCTCATGCCGATCACCACGCCCGTGAGGTTGTGGACCATTTCCAGCGGCGCATCGATGATCCCCATGGCCATCAGCGCCTTGTTGATCACCCCCGAGGCCTGCAGCAGCACCAGCCATGAGTAGGTGCGCGCGAGCAGGCTGGTCCACATCGACAGCAGTACGATGTTCAGCAGCCAGCGGCCCCAGCCCTTGGGCACCAGGGTGATCGCCCAGGCCAGTGGGAAGCCCAGCAGCACGCTGATCAGGGTCACCAGGCCGGCCACCGAGAAGGTGTTGAACAGCACCCGCGCATAGGCCGAGTTGGCAAACAGCTGCTCGTAGTTGCCCAGCCCCGGCACTGGCTCCAGCACCCCGCGCAGCAGCAGGCCGATCAGCGGGGCGAAGAAGAACAGGCCAAGGAACAACAGAGCCGGCAGCAGGTTGCGGCTGCCACGCCAGCGTTGGCTCAAGCTCGGACGGTGCATGGCCGCTCCTGGTGCGCCGCTGCCGCTGGCGGCACCTTGCGCGTTGTGCAGGGCATTGATGGCGACTTTCATTTGACCAGCCACTCATTCCAGCGGGCAGCGATGGCCTGGCCGTTCTTCGCCCAGTAGGCGAAGTCCAGCGTCACCTGGTCTTGAGCGTAGGCGGTCGGCAGGTTGGAGGCGAGCTCGGGTTTGAGCTGGCTGACGCTGTCCAGGTTGACCGGGGCGTAGGCCGTCAAGTTGGCGAACTCGGCCTGGCCCTTGGCGCTGGCGGCGTTGGCCAGGAACTTCATGGCCGCATCCTTGTTCTTGGCGCCTTTGGGAATGACCAGGAAGTCGGCCATGACCAGGTTCTGCTTCCAGCTCACCCCAACCGGCGCGCCATCTTGCTGCAGGGCGTAGACCCGGCCGTTCCAGAACTGCCCCAGCGACGCCTCACCCGAGGCCAGCAGCTGCTGCGACTGCGCGCCGCCGCCCCAGCAGACGATGTCTTTCTTGATGGTGTCGAGCTTGTTGAAGGCCCGGTCGAGGTCCAGTGGGTAGAGCTTGTCGGGCGCCACGCCGTCAGCCAGCAGCGCCAGTTCCAGCACGCCTGGGCTTGGCCATTTGTACAGGGCGCGCTTGCCAGGGTAGGTCTTGGTGTCGAACAGCGCTGACCAGTCCACCGGCTTGTTGGCCCCGAGCTTGCCTTCGTTGTAGCCCAGGACAAAGGAGAAGAAGAACGAGCCGACGCCGTGGTCGGAAACGAAGCGCGGGTCGATGCGCTCGCGTTGGATGGTATTGAAGTCCAAAGGTTCGAGCAGGCCCTCGGCGGCGGCACGCAGGGCGAAGTCCGCTTCTACATCGACCACGTCCCATTGCACGTTGCCGCTCTCGACCATGGCCTTGAGTTTGCCGTAGTCGGTGGGCCCGTCTTGCACGACCTTGATGTTGCTGGCTTTGGAGAAGGGCTCGGCCCATGCCTGTTTTTGCGCATCCTGGGTCGTTCCACCCCAGCTGACGAAGTTCAGGCTGTCGGCGGCTTGGCTGGCCTGGCAGGCCAGGGTCAGCAGGCTGGCGGACAGCACTGCGGTTACACGTTTGCTCAACAGCATGGTTACGCCCTCGTTACTTTTGTTATTCGAGGCGGGTCTGTCACCCGCCATGTGTTCGGGGAGCAGCTATTTCAACGATGTCGTGGGGCCGATTGTGAGTTTAGGATGCGGCCGATAATTTAAGGTCTACGGGATATCATATTATGGTATTCCAATATTTTGGCAAGCACTCTGGGCGACCGGCCATCACCCTGTAATTGCAGGCTCGAACGGGATGCTCTGCACCACCTCCAGTTCATACCCCGCCAGCCCCGCATACTTGAGCGGCGGCCCCAGGTGACGCAGCTTGCCCACGCCCAGGTCCTGCAGAATCTGCGCCCCGGTGCCGACCTCCGAGTACACCTTCGATTGCCCACGCTGATACGCACGCACCGGCTGGGTCAGTTGCGGCACCCGCTCCAACAGGGCTTGGGAAGACTCGTGATTGGCCAGGATCACCACCACCCCCGCACCCTCGTCGGCGACCTTCTCCAGCGCCGCCCACAGGGTCCAGTTGGCCGGCCCGGCGTACTCGGCGCCGACCAGGTCACGCAGCGGGTCGATCACATGCACGCGCACCAGGGTTGGCTGTTCGCGACGGATCTCGCCCATCACCATGGCCATGTGCACCCCGCCCTCGATGCGGTCCTCGTAGGTCACCAGGCGGAAGGTGCCATGCACCGTCGGCAGTTCACGTTCGCCGATGCGTTTGATGGTCTGCTCGGTGCTCAACCGGTAGTGGATCAAGTCGGCGATGGTGCCGATCTTGATCCCGTGCTGGGCGGCGAACACCTCCAGGTCCGGGCGGCGGGCCATGCTGCCGTCATCGTTGAGCACCTCGACGATCACCGAGGCCGGGCTGAAACCGGCCAGGCGGGCCAGGTCGCAACCCGCTTCGGTATGCCCGGCACGGGTCAGTACGCCGCCTTCACGGGCGCGTAGGGGGAAGATATGCCCCGGCTGGACCAGGTCCTCAGGCCGCGCGTTGGGCGCCATGGCGGCAGCCACGGTGCGGGCGCGATCGGCCGCCGAGATGCCGGTGGTGACGCCGCTGGCAGCCTCGATCGACACGGTAAAGGCAGTGCTGAAGGCGCTGCCGTTGCTTGGCACCATCTGCTCCAGGCCCAGCCGTTGGCAGTGCTCGTCGGTCAAGGTCAGGCAGATCAGCCCACGCGCCTGGCGGGCCATGAAGTTGATGGCGGCGGCGTCGCAGTGTTCGGCGGCGATCAACAGATCGCCTTCGTTCTCACGGTCTTCGTCATCCACCAGCAGGACCATCTTGCCTTGCCGGTAGTCCTCGAGTAGTTCTTCGATGCTGTTGAAAGCCATGCTGCACGCTCGCTGTGGTGGTTTGATTTTTATGGTATACCATAATACACAAATACCTGAAGACAGGAGAGCAGTGGATGAAGGCCTATTGGATTGCCCATGTCGATGTGACCGATCCTGAGCAGTACCAGCAATACACCCAGCGCGCACCGGCGGCGTTCAAGGCGTATGGCGGGCGGTTGCTGGCGCGGGGCGGGCGTAGCGAAGCGCTGGAAGGGCGACCAACCCCGCAGCGCAGTGTGGTCATTGAGTTCGAGTCGTATGAACAGGCGCTGGCCTGCTATCGCTCGGCCGAGTATCAACAGGCCTGCTGCCATCGCCAGGGGGTGGCGACGGCTGAGGTGATCATCGTCGAAGGGGTAGATTGACTCGCTACTCGCATGCCGTTCAGGTGGCTTGCCTGGCGTTAGGGCCAGCGCTGCCAGCTGTGCAGGGATTAGGCAGCTGCCTCGCTAGGGAAAAGCCGGTATAAAGCGTTCACTGTCAACTGGATAGCGACAATGAACCCTTACGAAGACATGCGTATTTTTGCCCAGGTCATGGAAGCCGGCAGCTTCACCGCCGCTGCCGAGCGCCTGGGGCTGTCCAAGCAGTTCGTCAGCCGCCGCGTGATGCAACTCGAAGAGCGCCTGGGCGTGCGCCTGCTCAACCGTTCGACGCGGCGTCTGGATGCCACGCCATTGGGCCAGCAGTACTACCAGTCGGCCTTGCGTTTGCTCAGCGAAGTGCAGCAGGTCGAGCAAGACATCAGCGGCCAGACCCAGGCGTTGCGTGGCACCTTGCGCTTGAGTGCGCCGCTGTCATTCGCCATGAGCCATCTGGGCTGTTTATTGACGGAGTTCTTGCAACTGCATCGGCAACTGGACGTCGAAGTCGACCTGAGTGACCGGGCGGTGGACCTGATTGGCGAGGGCTATGACCTGGCACTGCGCATTGGTAGCTTGGAGGATTCCAGTCTGATTGCGCGGCGGATTGCCGATATCGAACGGGTCTACTGCGCAAGCCCCGATTATCTGGCGAGACGCGGCACGCCAGCAGTGCCTGAAGCGCTGCGTGAGCATGATTGCCTGCCTTATGGGCATGCACGGCAGGTGCAGTGGCAGTTCAAGCATCAGGGCAAGGCCCTGGCCATTGCGGTGACGGGGCGAATGCGCGCGAACAATGGCGAGCTGCTCAGGGATGCGGCGATTGCCGGGATGGGCATTACCTATCTGCCAGCGTTCATCGTCGAGCGGGCATTGGCAGAGGGCAGGTTGGTCGCACTGCTGGAGCCGTGGACACCGCCAGCGCTGCAGCTGTCGGCGGTGTACCCACAGCACCGGCAAGTGGCCCGGCCGGTGCAGGCGTTCGTGGCGTTTTTGCGTGAGCGCTTGGGGCGGCTATAGGTTGCCTGTGCCGGCCTCTTCGCGGGCAAGCCCGCTCCCACAGAGGCCCCGTCGTGCATCGCGCTGTGGCGCGTCAGAGCGGGGTTGTGGGAGCGCGCAGGTGCTGTCTCTATCAGGCTGCCGCTGCCAGTTTGGCGCTGGTCTGCCGACGGCGATAGGCACTGTCGCGGCTGGCCAGCCACCAGTACAGCGGCGAGGTGATCGCCAGGCCCACCAGCCACGACAGATCGGCGCCGTTGATGTGCTCGGCTACCGGCCCGACATACAGCGGCGTGTTCATGAATGGGATCTGCACCACGATGCCCACGGCATAGGCGATCAGTGCCTGCGGGTTGTAGCGCCCGTAGATGCCGCCATCGACCTTGAAGATCGAGTCGATGTCGTAGTCGCCCTTGTGGATCACATAGAAGTCGATCAGGTTGATCGCCGTCCACGGCACTAGCACGACCAGCAGCACCAGGACCATATCGACGAAGTGGCCGATGAAGTCCGCCGAGGCGAACACCGCCACCACGCAGCAGGCGGCCAGGACGATCAGCGACAGCACCGCGCGGCTCTTTGCGGTCGGGATCCAGCGATAAGCGAAGGTCTGGATCAGGGTAATGATCGACAGCACTGCGCCATACAGGTTGAGGGCGTTGTGGCTGATCACGCTGAGCAGGAACAGCACCAGCATCAACGGGCCAATTGCGCCGGTGGCGAGTTTGACGGCGTCCATGGTGTCCATGCCCGCCGGGATCGCCAGCACCGCCACCGCGCCGAACACGAACGACAGGCTCGAACCCAGGGCCGAGCCCAGGTAGGTGGTCCAGAACGTCGACGACACCTTCACGTCTGCCGGCAGGTAGCGCGAGTAATCCGACACATACGGCGCGAAGGCGATCTGCCACAGCGCCGCCAGCGATACGGTGGCCAGCCAGCCGGCGAGGTTGAAGCCGCCACGGGTGAGGAAATCATCGCTCTGGACATGGCTGAAGATGTAGCCAAAACCGACCACGATGCCGACCCCCAGGACCCAGGTGCCAATGCGGTTGAGCACGTGGATGAAGCGGTAGCCGATGATGCCGATGATGCCCGAGCCCAGCGCACCGATCACGATACCGACCGGCACTGGAACCGACTCGGCGACCCCATGCAGCGACTTGCCGGCCAGGACGATGTTGGAGGCGAAGAAGCCGATGTACATCACCCCAGCGATGACCACCACCAGCAACGCGCCGAGCGAGCCGAACTGGGCGCGGCTCTGGATCATCTGGGGAATGCCCATCTGCGGGCCTTGCGCCGAGTGCAGCGCCATCAGCACGCCTCCGAGCAGATGACCGACCAGGATGGCGACGATGCCCCACACCAGGTTCAGATGAAACAACTGCACGCCCAGGGCGCCAGTGACGATGGGCAGGGGCGCGATGTTGCCGCCGAACCACAGGGTGAACAGATCCCTTACCTTTCCATGGCGGTCTTGCGGGGGCACGTAGCCGATCGTGTGTTTTTCTATTAGAGGTGCCGAGTTGGCTGCACTGGTCATGACTGACTCCAAGGCAAGGTGGGGCACGGGGGAGTGCCCGGGTGCGTGCCGGCAAGGGGCGACGCGTTCTTGTTGGAGGGATGATGCGGGGTGCGCAGGGATCGAGAAATTAGTAAATATGTGCTCATGAACCTTAAAAAACCTAAGGCTGACAAAAGGTTAAGAGGTCGCTGGCAGCAAGGAACGGGCCACCGGGCTGAAGGCCGCGGGGTTGGGGCTTCAAGCGGGTTGGCGTCAGCACGCAGTGAGCCGTGTTGGTGCGCACTGCACGCTCAGAGGGCGAGTAAAAAGCGGGTTTGGGCGGGCCTTTCGCTGGCAGTCGACACAAGCCGTGCAGCTGCCAACTACATTGGCAACAATCGATCCTGAATCACTTCTTTCATCACCAGCGTCGAGCTCAGCCGCTTGACGTTGGGGATGCTGGTCAACTGCTCGTCATAGAGTTTCTGAAACGCCGGGAGATCACGCGCTACCACATGCAGCAGGTAGTCCGGATCGCCAAACAAGCGCTGCGCCTCGACGATCTGCGGAATCTGCGCCAGCGCCGCTTCAAAGTCCGCCACCGGCTGGCGGGTGACTTCGCGCAAGGTCACGAAGACCAACGCGGCGAAGTTCAAGCCTAGCGCCGCCGGCGCCAAGCGTGCGTGATAGCCAACAATGGCGCCAGATTCCTCCAGTGCTTTCAAGCGTCGATGGCAGGGCGAGAGGCTCAAGCCGACGCGCTCGGCCAGGTCGGTTACCGACAAGCGACCGTCTTGTTGCAGCTCGGCAAGGATCTTGCGATCGGTTCTGTCCATTTGGGAAGAATCTTCCAGTAATTGTTCGCAGGGAGGGAATATACGAAAGAAAATCCCTCGGCGATATCCGTAATCTTTCTTCATCCAAAGCTGATCTGAAGGAAGACTCAAGTGGCTATCAGTGTGTTGGCGGCGTTCTGGGCCGTATCGTTGCTGTTTGTCATTACCCCGGGTGCCGATTGGGCCTACGCCATCTCGGCCGGTATGCGTGGACGCTGGGTGATGCCTGCGGTAGCTGGCATGCTCTCGGGGCACTTTCTCGCGACACTGGTGGTGGCCGCCGGGGTCGGTAGCCTGATCGCCGGGCATCCGCTGGCACTGTCGCTGCTGACCTTGGCTGGCTCCGCTTACCTGCTGTGGTTGGGCGGTAATCTGCTGTTGCGCCCGGCAGCGCCCGAAGCGGCCCAGGCCGATGAAGCAGGATCGGGGGCACGCTGGGCGCTCAAGGGGTTTTGCGTCAGCGGTCTGAACCCCAAAGTGTTCTTGCTGTTTCTGGCCTTGCTGCCACAGTTCACCGATCCATCCTCAACTTGGCCGCTACCGCTGCAGATTCTGCTGCTGGGGTTGGTCCACCTGTTCAGCTCGCTGGTGGTCTACCTGCTGGTCGGCTACGGCGCCAAGGCTGTATTGCGCAGCCGCCCGGCGGCGGCGAGGCTGGTCGGCAGGGTGTCGGGTTCGGCGATGATGGTGATCGGGGTGAGTTTGATAGCTGGGCAACTGATCTAACGGTAGGCGCTGGCGTAGCCTGCGATGGGCTGCAAGGCAGCCCCTGGGGCGACATCTATCGCTGGCGTATTGGCTGTCGACAACTAACTGTTGAGCCCAGCGGAACGTCTGGCGTTCTCTGATTTCTTATCCATCAGGTAGATGGCACTGTGCCTAGGGCAACCGATGGTCAGGATGAAATGAAATCAGTTTCGGACAACGACGCAAACTCCCCGCATAGCCCGATGCCGAGCTTCTTGCTCGGTGGCGGCACGGTCAGCACGTTGCTGCAGTCGTTGGACTGGGACACCTCGCCATTAGGGGCGCCGGCCGATTGGTCCGCCAGCCTGAAAACGCTCATGGCCACTATTCTTCCGGCCAAGGCGCAGATCGTGTTGTTCTGGGGCGCTGACTACGTAGCGCTGTACAACGAGGCGTATGCGCCGACTATCGGAGCCAAGCACCCACGTGCCCTGGGCCGACCGGGGCAGGAGAACTGGAGCGAGCTGTGGGACGATCTTGAACCGCTGCTGCGCGGCGTGCGCGAAACCGGCGAAACCTTTTCGGCCAATGATCGGCCGTTCTATATCGAACGCCGAGGCTTAGGTGAAACGGCCTACTTCGATGTCTCCTACTCAGCCGTGCGCGAGGCCGATGGCAGCGTTGGCGGCGTGCTCTGTATCGTTACCGAAACCACCGAACGGGTGCAGTTCCAGCGCCGCCAGGCCTTTCTGCTGGAGCTGGGGCAGGCGTTGCCGGGCATGGATGAGCCTGAGGCCATCGAAGCCTACGCGCTGCGCCGGCTGGGCGAGGAGCTTGGCGCGTCACGGGTATTTTTTGGCGAAGATCTCGGCGATGGTCAGCACCTGCGGGTTGCCCGCGACTGGGTCGATGGCGTGACCTCGCTGACCGGTGAGCAGAACTACCAGGCCTTCGCTGCGCAATTGCACGATCAACTGGCCAGCGGCATGAGCGTCCAGAGCGATTTCCCCGCCGGTACTTCGGCCGATCTGTGCGCCAGCTTGCATGTGCCCGTGCTCCAGGCGAGCGGTTTGGAGGCGATGCTGACGGTGCAATTTCATACCCCTCATGTGTTCGTCGAGGACGAGTGCCTGTTGGTCCAGGAAACCGCCAAGCAGGTCTGGAAGGCCATTACCCACGCCCGCGCCGAGCGGGCCTTGCGCGCCAGTGCTGCACACCTGGAGGCGACCTTTGCCGAACTGATGGCGCTCAATGAGAGCCTGGAGGAGCGCGTCGCCAGCATGCTCAGCGAGCGCGAAGCGGCGATGCTGCAACTGCACGAAGTGCGCAAGATGGAAATGATCGGCCAGCTGACCGGTGGCATCGCCCATGACTTCAATAACATGCTCACCCCGATCATCGCTTCGCTTGAGCTGATCCGCCGCCGCCCGGACGATATCGGCCGCTCGACCCGACTGATCGATGGGGCGCTGCAAGCGGCGGATCGCGCGCGCAACCTGGTCGGCCGCCTGCTCAGCTTCGCGCGCCGGCAGACCCTCAAACCCCAGGCAGTGTCACTGGCCATGCTGGTCGGTGACATGCGCGAGTTGATTGCCCGTTCGCTGGGGCCAACCATCGAGGTGGTGGTGCAGATCGATGCGCGACTGCCCAGCGTGCTGGTCGACCCGCACCAGTTGGAGCTGGCAGTGCTCAACCTGGTGGTCAATGCCCGCGATGCGATGAACAGTGGCGGGCGTCTGCTGATCTCTGCCGGTGGCGCCGACACAGGCCCGCCGCGGCCAGAGGGTGTGGCCGGACAACAGCTGTGGCTGCAAGTGGCTGATAACGGCTGTGGCATGGATGAAGAAGTCCTGGCTCGCTGCTTTGAGCCGTTCTACTCGACCAAGGGTGTCGGCAAGGGGACGGGGCTCGGCCTGCCGATGGTGCAGGGCTTGGCAGGGCAATCGGGTGGCGGTTTTGCCATTCATTCGCGCCCGGGCGAGGGCACCCAGGCGACGCTCTGGCTGCCGCAGGGAGAGCCCCATGTGGTCGACGCGGGCAGCCCAGCTCAAGAGCCGCCACGGGCTCGTGAGGCTACGCGGGTGCTGCTGGTGGATGACGAAGAGATCGTGCGCCATGCCACCGCGCTGCAGTTGCGCGACCTGGGCTACGAGGTGAGCGAGGCCGCCAGCCCGGCGCAGGCACGCGCCTTGATCGCTCAGGGGCTGGTCATGGATGTGCTGGTCACCGACCAGATCATGAGTGACGAGACCGGCGCCCAGTTCGCCCATCAACTGCGCCAGCAGCATCAGGACCTGCCCGTGTTGATCATCACCGGCTACGCCAACCTCTCGCCGCGTGAGCTTTACGGTTTCGAGGTGCTGCGCAAACCCTTTCGCCGCGCAGAGCTGGCTGAAAGCCTGGCGCTGCTGCTGCGGATCAGCGCCTGAGACTCAGGCGGCCCCCAGCACTTTTTCCAGCAGTTGGCACACCTGCTCGGCCGAATAGGGCTTGGCCAGGAACGCGAAGCCCTGATGCCCCCCTTCAGCCATGGCCTCGTTGTAGCCAGAGGTGAGGATCACTGGCGTCTGTGGGCGGCTGCGACGCAGCTCCTTGGCCAAGGCCAGGCCGCCCATGCCGGGCATCACTACATCAGAGAACACCGCATCGAACTGTCCCTGGGCGCCACTCAATTGCGCCAGGGCATCCTCGGCGCAAAGCGCCAAACTGACCTGATAGCCATGCTCCTTGAGCATCTGGGTGGTGAAACTGCCGACATCGGCGTTGTCCTCGACCACCAGGATGCGCCGTTTGCTGCTGCCGGCCAGGGCCACAGGGGCACTGCTCGGCAGGGCGGTTTGCGGCGAATCTGCCGCGCTTTCCTGGGGCAGGTACAGGGTAAACGTGGTGCCTTGGCCGGCAACACTGTTCACCTGCACATCACCGCCCGATTGCTTGACGAAGCCAAACACCTGGGACAAGCCAAGCCCCGTCCCTTCGCCCGCAGCCTTGGTGGTGAAGAACGGATCGAAAATGCGCTCAAGCAGTTCAGGAGCAATCCCCACGCCACTGTCGCTCACCGAAATCGCTGCAAAGCGCCCGGGTGCGCCGGGCATGCGTTGGTCGGCAACCAGGCGCAAGTGCAGGGTGCCTTCGCCGGCCATGGCATCGCGGCCATTGATCATCAGGTTGATGAGCGCTGTTTCCAACTGGCCAAGGTCGGCGCGGATGTAGCAGGGCGACTCGGGCAGTTCCAGGCTGACCTGGATGCGCGCCCCGGTGGCGGTATCGAGCATTTCCGCCATGCCTTGCAGCCTTGGCCCGGCGTCGAACACCTGCGGGCTGAGCGCTTGGCGGCGAGCGAAGGCGAGCAGCTGACCGGTGAGCTTGGCGCCGCGATCGACGGTGTCGGCCATGGTCTTGAGGTAGCGCTGGCGGCGGTTGTCGTCCAGATCCGGGCGCTGCAGAAAGTGCAGGGATGAGCGGATGATGGTCAGCAGGTTGTTGAAGTCATGGGCAACGCCGCCGGTCAGCTGGCCGATGGCTTCCAGCTTCTGGGTCTGGCGCAGCATCGCCTCGGTGTGCAGCAACTGCTCGGTACGCTCCTGTACGCGATGCTCCAGGGTGGCGTTCAGCGCCTCCAGCGCAGCCGCCGTCTCGCGCACTTCGGCGTAGGCCTGGACGCGTTGAATATGCGCCCAGCAGCGCTCGGTCACTTCGCTGATCAACGCTTGTTCATAGCCGGTCCACTGGCGCGGTACTCGGTCATGGATGGCCATTAGCGCGGTCAACCGACCCTCCTTGATCAGCGGCATGCAGATGGTCGCGGTGATGCCGATGGCCTGGAAGGTCGCCGCTTCCTGCGGTTCGAGCTGATTGAGGTTGTCGTTGATCACCAGCGGCAAGCCGGCGCGCAGTTGCTTGACCGCCAGGGTGCCGAAATCGGCCAGGCGGTATTGTCCGACCAGGCGTGGTGAACCTGGCGCTACCGCGTCACCACAGATGGTGAAACCGTCCTGGTCGGCGTCCATTACCGCGTAGGCGCAACTGGACAGGCGCAGGTGCTCGACCAGCATACCGGTGGTGGTGGCCATGATCCGATCGGGGTCATTGGCATCGGCCAGGGCGCGGCTGAGATTGTCGAGGAAGTTCAGGCGCTGGTTGGCAACTACGGTGGCAGTGGTTTCCGTTACCGTGTCGATCATGCCGACGATCTGCCCATACTGATCGCGGATGGGGCTGTAGCAGAAGGTGAAATAGGCCCGCTCCGGACCATCGCTGCGGTTGATCAGCAGCGGAAAATTCTCGATGAACACCGCTTCGCCTGCCAGCGCGCGGTCGGCCATCGCCTTGATGTCGCTCCAGGCTTCCTGCCACACCTCGCTGAATGGCCGCCCCAGGGCTAAGGGTTTTTCGCCGAGAATCGCGCTGAAGGCATCGTTGTGCAGGGTGATCAGCTCATCGCCCCAGAGCACGGCCTGCGGAAAATGTGAGCCCAGGCACAGTGCTACGGTGGTCTTGAGCACGTCTGGCCAGGACTCGAGCGGGCCGAGCGGGGTGGCTGGCCAGTCGTGGTTGCGGATTCGCTCGGCCATGGATCCGCCGCCTTCCAACCATTTCGCCATGGGGTTTGCTGGTCCTTGCATCAGGGAGTGATAAGGGTGCCCTGAGATTGGCTTGCTGGCGAGAGATTTGTGTTGGCAGTGCGGGCAGTGCACAGATCAGCGAATGAAATGCACCTTGCCGGTGTCGTCATTGCCCATGTAGATCCCATACACCCCCGCCTGCCGCTCAAGGATATAGCGCTCGAGGATCTGCCGAATCGCCGGGTAGTAGATCTCATCCCAGGGGATCTCATCAGGTTCGAAGAACTTGTAGGCAAGCGTCTCCGGCCCGAACTGGCCAGTCTCCTGCGTGGCGATGGCGCGAAAGATGATGTACACCTCGCTGATCTTGGCCACGCTGAAGATCGAGTAGGGCGAGACGATTTCGGCATGCACGCCGCTTTCTTCCCACACTTCACGCAGCGCCGCCTGTTCGGTGGTTTCACCCGCTTCCATGAAGCCCGCCGGCAAGGTCCAGGTGCCAGGGCGCGGGGGAATGGCGCGCTGGCACAACAGGTACTTGCCATCGCGTTCGATGATGCAGCCGGCGATGATCTTCGGGTTGATGTAGTGGATGTAACCGCAGCCAGTGCAGTGCAGGCGTTCGTGGGTATCGCCAGTGGGAACGCCCCGGGCAAGCTCTGTGGTGCAGTGCGGGCAATAGCGCGGGGCGTTGGGCATGCTTAGCGGCCTATGCGAGGGTCCTTCAGGACCAGGGGCTCGATGATTTCGCGCACCTTGGCGTTGTCATCCTGCTTCTGGCGCAGGTAGTCCAGCGCGACCTTGGCGGCGGCGCGTACGTGGTCGACCGAGGCTTGGTGCGCCGCTTGCGGGTCGCCGCTCTTGATCGCCGCGACGATCTTTTCCATTTCCTGGTTGCTGGCACCACGACGATTGGCCTGCGACACCGAGGTGGCGCGCAGGTAGCTGATGCGTGCTTGCAGCTGACGCAGCTGGGTGGCGGCGACGCGGTTGCCGGAACCTTCCAGCAGCACGTCATAGAAGCCTTGCACCGATTCGAGCACTTGCTGCAGCTCGCCTTCTTCCAGTGCCTCGCGGTTCACCTCCAGGGCGCGCTCCAGGGCGCGGATGTCCTTGGCCTTGGCATTGAGGGTGAACAGCTGGACGATCAGCCCTTCGAGCACGCAGCGCAGCTCGTAGATGTCGCAGGCGTCTTCCAGGGTGATGATCGCCACGCGCGGGCCTTTGGCGTCGGCGAATTCGACCAGGCCTTCGGACTCCAGGTGGCGCAGGGCTTCACGCACCGAGGTGCGGCTGACGCCGAGGCGGTCGCAGAGGTCGCGCTCGACCAGGCGGTCGCCGGGCAGCAGGTGGAAGTTCATGATCGCCCCGCGCAGTTTATCGAGCACGATTTCACGCAGGGTGACTGGGTTGCGGTTGACCTTGAAGCTGTCGTCGAGTGGCTGGCGTTTCATCAGGTGCGCTCTTTATGAGGCTGTTGCGCCAACCCGAAGGGCACCCCCGAACCGGGCGCTGCTCCTTGCGGTGGTTCGAACAGCCCGTTGTTAACGGGTTGACTCCGTGTCGGCTTCGGCGAACGCTTCGCGGGCCAGGCGGAAGCTGTCCACCGCCGCGGGCACGCCGCAGTAAATGCCGACCTGGAGCAGGATCTCGCGAATCTGTTCTCGGCTCAGGCCATTGCGCAGTGCGCCGCGGATATGCAGCTTGAGCTCGTGGGGCCGGTTGAGCGCGGAAATCATGGCCAAGTTTATCATGCTGCGCTCTTTGCGCGACAAGCCATCGCGGCCCCAGACATGGCCCCAGCAGTACTCGGTAACCAGCTCCTGGAGCGGCTGGGTGAACTCGTCGGCGTTTTCGATCGAGCGCTTGACGTAGTCCTCGCCCAGCACCTGGGTGCGGATCTGCAGGCCTTTCTCGTACTTTTCGTTGCTCATTGTCTAGCTCCGAATCAAAACAGGGGCAGCAACCATTGGTGAGAGGGTAGCGCGGCCCCTAAAAACAGGGTCATCGGCGGTGGCTTTTTCGCGGGCAAGCCCGCTCCCACAGGTACTTCACAGAAGTTGGGATCTGCGTGATCCCTCCCACAGGTACTTCACAGAACTTGGGATCTGTGCGATCCCTGTGGGAGCGGGCTTGCCCGCGAAAAAGCCACCGCCGACTCAAAGGTCGATCAGCCAAGTGGGGGCAGGGCGCCCAGCTTGCCTTTGTGGTAGACCATCGGCGTCACCGGCTCGGCCGGCAGCACCAGGTTCTTCACCGCGCCGACGATGATCGCGTGGTCACCGCCGTCGTACTCGCGCCACAGCTCGCACTCGATGATCGCCGTAGCCTTGCTCAGCAGCGGATTGCCCAGCTCGCTCAGGTGCCATTGAACGCCTTTGGCCTTGTCCTTGCCCTTGCCGGCAAAGGCATAGGCCTCGGCCGTCTGCTCGGCAGACAGCAAGTGGATGGCGAACTGCTTGCTGTCGCGCAGGATCGGGTAGGTGTCCGAGGCGTAGTTGGGGCAGAACAGCACCAGCGCCGGTTCGATCGACAGCGCGCTGAAGGCGCTGGCGGTGATGCCGACGATGCCGCCGTCGGCGTCCAGGGTGGTTACTACCGTGACCCCGGAGGGGAACGAGCCCATTACGTCTTTGTAGATGCCAGGTTCGATCATCTTGGCAGGCCCTCTTAGCGCATCACGAAAGGATCGGGCATCGGCGCGGTGGACAGGTTGATCCACACAGTCTTCAGCTCGGTGTAAGCGAGCACCGAATCGATGCCGCTCTCGCGGCCATAGCCGCTGTTCTTGAAGCCGCCAATCGGCGCCATGGCCGAGACTGCGCGGTAGGTGTTGACCCAGATGATCCCTGAACGTACATCGCGGGCCAGGCGGTGGGCGCGGCCCAGGTCGCGAGTCCAGATGCCGGCGGCCAGGCCAAACTGCGAGTCGTTGGCTATCGCCAAGGCCTCTTGCTCAGTCTTGAAGCGAATCACCGCCGCGACCGGGCCGAACACCTCTTCCTGCATGATCTTCATCGAGTTGCTGTCGCACTCGAACAGGGTCGGCTCATAGAACCAGCCTTCACCCTCGACCTCGGCACGCTTGCCGCCCATGCGCAGCTTGGCGCCCTCGGCGTTGGCCGCCGCGACCAGGCCTTCGACCACGGCCAGTTGCTGGGCGGTGGCCATCGGGCCCATTTCGCTGAGCTCGTCCTGCGGGTTGCCGATGCGGATGCGCTTGGCGCGTTCGATCAGCCGCTCGACGAATTCATCGAAGATCTCGTCTTGCACCAGCAAGCGCGAGCCGGCCACGCAGCTTTGCCCGGAGGCGGCATAGATGCCGGCTACGGCGCCATTGATGGCGCTGTCCAGGTCCGCGTCGGCGAAGATGATGTTCGGCGACTTGCCGCCCAGCTCCAGCGACAGCTTGGCGAAGTTCTCGGCGCTGCTGCGCACCACGTGACGGGCGGTGGCGGCGCCGCCCGTGAAGGCGATCTTGCGGATCAGCGGGTGGCGGGTGAGGGCAGCGCCGGTGCTTGGGCCGTAACCGGTCACCACGTTGACCACACCCGGCGGGAAGCCGGCTTCCAGGGCCAGGCGGGCTAGCTCGAGGATGGTCGCCGAGGCGTGCTCGGACGGCTTGAGGACGATGGTGTTACCCGCTGCCAGGGCCGGGGCCAGCTTGATCGCGGTCAGGTACAGCGGGCTGTTCCAGGGAATGATCCCGGCAACCACGCCCATTGGCTCGTGCACGGTGTAGGCGAACAGGTCGGGTTTATCCAGCGGCAGGGTGCCGCCTTCGAGCTTGTCGGCCAGGCCTGCGGTGTAGTGGAAGAACTCTGGCAGATAACCGACCTGGCCGCGGGTTTCGCGGATCAGCTTGCCGTTATCGCGGCTTTCCAGCTGGGCCAGGTGCTCTTTGTTTTCGGCAATCAAGTCACCCAGGCGGCGCAGCAGCTTGCCCCGTGCCGTGGCGCTAAGGCCACGCCAGGTTTGACTGTCGAAGGCGCGCTGGGCTGCTTGTACGGCCAGTTCGACGTCGCCTTCATCGGCATCGGGCAGTTGCGCCCAGGCCTGGGCGGTCGCCGGATCGAGGCTGTCGAAGGTCTTGCCGCTCTGGGCATCGCGCCATTGGCCGTCGATGCACATCTGGAAACGAACGAGGGTCATGCAACAATCCCCTTGGCGGATTCGGTGAGGGTGCGGGCTTGCCTGAGGAAGTCCAGCAGCATCTTGTTGACTTCGCGCGGCGCTTCTACCGGCATCATATGCCGTTGTTCGGCGAGGACCACGCTGTGCGCACCGGGAATGCGCGCGGCGAGCTGGCGGGTCATGGCCGGGGTCGAACCTTGGTCGAGCTCGCCGGTAGCGATCAGGGTCGGTACCTGGATCGTGCCCAGGTCGTCTGCGCGATACATGTCCTGGGTGGCGAACAGCGAGTATGTGGTGTGGTAACCCTGGGGGTCGTTGCTGGCCAGGACCTGGCGAATCGCCGCGACCTGGGCCGGGTTGGCGGCCTTGTATTCGCGGCTGAACCAGCGGTCCAGGGCGGCATCGACGTTGGCGTCCGGCCCTTGTTCAGCCGCCTGGGCGGCGCGGGCGATAACCCCTGCGCTCTGCTCTGGGGTGCGGTTGAAGACGCTATTGAGCACTACCAGCGCGGACAATCGCTGCGGGTAGTTCAGGGCAAAGGCGCGGGCGACCAGGCCACCCATGGAAAAACCGATCACGGTGGCTTGAGTAATCTGCAAATGATCGAGCAATTCGGCCAATTGCGCGGCGTAGCCTTCCAGCGGTGTGTCAGCGGCAGGCAGGTGGCTCTGGCCGTGGCCGAGCATGTCGTAGGCGATGACTCGGTAGTCGTTGGCCAGGCCGACGAACTGCCCACCCCACATTTCCTTGTTCAGGCCCACGCCGTGGATCAGCACCACAGGCTGGCCCTGGCCTTGGCTCAGGTAACTGGTCCCGGCCGGTGTACGTTCAGCAACAGGCTGAATCATGGTGGGGCGCTCCTTGAAGGCCGGGGCTTGCAGGCAATGCCCCAGCGCTTCTGGTTGTTGTTATTGAGCGTTGGCCTTCTCGGCGGCCAGTTCTTCCAGGTCGATATAGCGGTTGCCGATGCGCGGGTGCAGGCGGCCGCCGTCAGCGGCGCCCAGGACCACGACGATTTCGTCGGCGCGCGGTGCGTCTTCGATCTGCATTTCCAGGGTGATGTAGTGCGAGCGCAGGCCTTCGTCGTCCTTTTGCATCATCGGGATCTGGATCGAGGTGCCAGGGCCACCGCGCTTGTTGGTGAAGCTCAGGTAGCTCTTGGCCTGGACCGCTTCGCGGTAGTGGTTGCCAAAGCGCAGGGTGTGGATCACCGCCGAGGCGTGTTCGATTTCGCCGTCGGCGCCGACCACCGCCGCCTTGCCGTAGGCCTCGATCTTGTCGGCACCGCCGATGGCAGCGGTCAGGCGCTCGACCATCAGTGCACCCAGCTCGGAGCAGTTGGCGCGGATTTCCGGCTTCAGATCTTCAACGAACCCGCGGCCAGCCCACGGGTTCTTGATCACCACGGCCAGGCCGACCATGGTCACCGGTTTGTCGGTGGCCTTGCCGCCTTCGATGCGGGTCTCTTCGGAGTAGGTGACGATCTTGCGGATTTCGAAACTCATGGGCAGCTCCTGTGAAGGGTTATCAGGTCTTGTTGTCTGATGGTATACCATAATATTTGTAGTGCAAGAGGTGGTCGGAAATTTCTCTGCCCAGAAGATGAAAGGTGCTCTGTCGGCTTGAGCCTTTTCGCGGGCAAGCCCGCTCCCACAGGGATAGCGCGCGGGACCTGTGGGAGCGGGCTTGCCCGCGAAAAGGCCACCGCCGCTGCCACCTTGCTGCGCCAAGCACGCAAAAAAATGCCCGCTCCTGCAGCAGCCGGAGCGGGCGCTTCCCGCAATCAATCAGGCAATGGGAATTCAGTTGAACGCCGGCACCACTTCCTTGATGAACAGCTCCAGCGACTTCTTCTTCTCGGCATGCGGCAGGCTGTTGTCACACCAGAAGCTGAACTCGTCGACGCCCAGTTCCTGGTAGTACTTGATCCGCGCGATGATTTCTTCAGGCGTGCCGATCATGGTGTTCTTGCGAATGTTTTCCAGCTCGAACGCGGGCACTTCGGCGAATTTCGACTCCGGGCTCGGCTCCAGGAAGCCATTGACCGGGGTGGTCTTGTTGCCGAACCAGGCATCGAAGGTGCGGTAGAAGCGCGAGATGGCTTGGGCGCCGATCTTCCAGCCGTCTGGCTCCGCCGGGCTGTGCACGTGGGTGTGGCGCAGCACCATCAACTGCGGGCGCGGCACGTCCGGGTTGTTGTCCAGCGCGGCCTGGAACTTGTTCTTCAAGTCCAGCACTTCTTCGTCACCCTTCATCAGCGGGGTGACCATGACGTTGCAGCCGTTTTTCACGGCAAAGTTGTGCGAATCCGGATCGCGTGCGGCGATCCACATCGGCGGCATGCCTTTCTGTACCGGCTTGGGCACGCTGGTGGAGGTGGGGAACTTGTACACCTCACCTTCAAAGGCATAGTCGCCTTTCCACAGTTCGCGCACCGCCGGGACCATCTCGCGCAGGGCCTTGCCGCCGTCGGTAGCCGGCATGCCGTTGGCCATGCGGTCGAACTCGAACTGGTAGGCGCCACGGGCCAGGCCGACTTCCATCCGACCGTTGCTGATCACATCGAGCAGGGCGCATTCACCGGCTACCCGGATCGGGTTCCAGAACGGCGCGATGATGGTGCCGGCGCCCAGGCGGATGTTTTCGGTGCGCGCCGCCAGGTACGCCAGCAATGGCATCGGGCTGGGCGAGATGGTGTATTCCATGGCGTGGTGTTCGCCGATCCACACGGTGCTGAAACCGCCGTCCTCGGCCATCAGGGTCAGTTCGGTGAGGTCTTCGAACAGCTGGCGGTGGCTGACCTGTTCATCCCAACGTTCCATGTGCACGAACAACGAAAATTTCATGGGGCTTTCCTCGAAGCTTGAATGTCGCGCCTGCCTGGGCAGGCGCCAGAAACCACGACGGGCGCGCCCGGCACCCATCGACAGGATAGGTGCGCTCAGGCGAAGGCGGGCAGGCTGGCCATCTTGCCGCGGCAGTAGATCATCGGCAGTGGCGCTTGCTCGGGGACGATCAGGTTCTGCACTTTGCCAACCATGATGGCGTGGTCGCCACCTTCATATTCACGCCACAGCTCGCATTCGATGATGGCGGTGGCATTGGCCAGCAGCGGGTTGCCCAGCTCGCTCAAGGTCCACTCGATATCGGCGGCCTTGTCCTTGCCTTTTTTGGCGAAGGCATAGGCTTCGGCCTGCTGTTCACCGGAAAGCAGGTGAATGGCAAAGCGCTTTTTCTGCATCAGTACCGGGTAGGAGTCGGAGCTGTAGTTGGGGCAGAACAGCACCAGTGGCGGGTCCATCGACAGCGAGGAAAAGGCACTGGCGGTCAGGCCGACGATCTGGCCGTCGTCGTCCAGGGTGGTGATGACAGTGACGCCGGAAGGGAAGGAACCCAAAACGTTCTTGTAGACGGTTGCGTCGATCATGAAGTGATCCTCTTCGCAGGGGTAGCGGTGGTCCGCTTTTTATCGTTGATGTGTCTGATGGTATACCGTAATACTCGATTTGCAAGCGGAATTTTCCGCCTGGTGAAAATCACGATGAGCGGCGCAAGGCCGCGTAAAACGTGGCTTAGCCAAAGAATCACGCTCTGCCGGTGGGCTGCTGAACCGGATCAGTTAGGTTATTTTCGGGCGGTGCAGTGTTGTCAAAAGTTTGGAATACCATAATATGGTCCGCAGCTGAGAGGCCGCCCAGAGCGGTTTCCTACAACGATAAAAAACGACCCTTTCGAGCTGAAATCCTATGTCCCAACCGTCGTCGCAACACCAGTTTGTCGAGAATCACACGGTCGATTACGTCCCACCTGCCGAGCGCCATGGGAAGGCGCGCGACCTGTTCACCCTCTGGTTCAGCACCAACATTGCACCCCTGCCTATCGTCACCGGTGCCATGGTGGTCCAGGTGTTCCACTTGAACCTGCTGTGGGGGCTGATTGCAATTGTGCTTGGCCACATGCTGGGCGGGGTGGTCATCGCCCTGGCTTCTGCGCAGGGGCCGCAGCTGGGCATTCCGCAGATGGTCCAGAGCCGTGGCCAGTTCGGCCGTTATGGCGCGTTGCTGATCGTGTTCTTCACCGCGCTGATCTACATCGGCTTCTTCATTTCCAACATTGTCCTGGCTGGCAAGTCGATCCATGGCATTGCCCCCAGCGTACCGATGCCGACGGCCATCGTCATCGGCGCCTTGAGCGCTACGGCGATTGGCGTGATTGGCTATCGCTTCATTCATACCCTCAACCGCATCGGCACTTGGGTGATGGGCTCGGCGCTGTTGGCTGGCTTCGCCATGATGTTCATCCAGGACCTGCCGGCAGACTTCTTCAGCCGGGGCAGCTTCAATCTGTCGGGCTTTATCGCCACGGTGTCGCTGGGCACCATCTGGCAGATCAGCTTCTCGCCTTACACCTCCGACTATTCGCGCTACCTGCCGCGTGAAATCGGGATCGCCAAGCCGTTCTGGGCCACTTACCTGGGGGCCACCCTGGGCACCATCCTGTGCTTCAGCTTTGGTGCCATTGCCGTGCTGTGCGTGCCGGAAGGCACCGACGCCATGGCTGCGGTCGAGCAGGCCACAGGCTGGCTGGGGCCGATTCTGATGGTGCTGTTCCTGCTCAACATCATCAGCCACAACGCCCTCAACCTGTATGGCGCGGTGCTGTCGATCGTCACCGCGATCCAGACCTTCGTGGCGCAGTGGACGCCGAGCATCAAGCTGCGGGTAGTCCTCGCAGCGGTGATTCTGCTCGGTTGTGGCCTGGTCGCGTTGAACGCGTCGGCGGATTTCATTGGCCAGTTCATCGGCTTGATCCTGGCGTTGCTGCTGGTGCTGGTGCCGTGGGCTTCGATCAACCTGATCGACTTCTACCTGATCAAGAAGGGCGTGTATGACATCGCCTCGATCTTCCGCGCCGATGGTGGGATCTATGGCCGGTTCAACCCGCACGCGATCATTGCCTACGCCTGCGGGATCCTGGTGCAGTTGCCGTTTGCCAATACCGCGCTGTATGTCGGGCCGTATTCGAACCTGGTGGAAGGGGCGGACCTGTCCTGGTTATTTGGCTTGTTGGTGACGTGCCCGCTGTATTACTGCCTGGCGACGCGTGGCCGCAGCGAAAGAGCGGCGCGCGCTTTGAGTGTGAATGAGTAAGCAGATCAGGGGCCGCGTTGCGGCCCTTGGTGGTCGTGGCTGTTAGCGAGGCCCCTCAAAGGCTGGCTATCGGCTGCAGTCGGCCTTCCCGGTCCAGGTGGTAACGCTGTAGATCCCGCGCCAGGATCAGCTGCCCGCTGTAATGGGCCAACGCCTCGGCACGCACATCATCGATCGAGGGGCTGCGCTGTGGATTGTCCTGGTAGCGGGCACTGAAGTGGGTCAGCACCAGGTTCGGCACCCCCGCAGCGTGCGCGAACTGTGCGACAGCGGCGGCAGTGCTATGGCCAAAGTTCGACTGTGCACGTGCCAGGATGGGCTGGGTGAAGGTCGCTTCATGTACCAATACATCGGCACCTTTGGCCACCTCGGCCAACAACTGCGGTGAATCGTTGTCGCCACAGACGATGACGCGTCGTGGCGGGCGCGAGGGCTTCAAGTAATCCTGCGCAGCGAGCTGTTGGCCGGCGTGCTCGATCGAGCGGCCCTGGGCCAGCTCACCCCACAGCGGCCCACGGGCAATGCCATCGGCTAGCAGCTTGTCGGTATCCAGGCGCGGCTCGGGATTGATTTCGCTAAACACGAAGCCATAACTGGGCACCCGGTGCGACAGCTCGACGGTGCTCACCTGCAGCTGGGCGCTGCTCCAGTGCTGGAGGGTTTCCACAGCCTGCAAGTGCAGCTCGAAGGGCAGGTAGGTCTGGCTCACGGCCAGGCTTTGGCGTAGCCAGTCGTGCAAGGCCAGCGGCAGGATCATCGGCAGTGGTTCGCTGCGCCCAGACATGCCGGCACTGGCCAGCAAACCTGGCAGGCCATAGCAGTGATCGCCATGCACATGGGTGATGAAAATGGCGCGCAAGTCGCGCATCGACAGCGGGGTGTGCAGCAGTTGGTGTTGCGTGCCTTCGCCGCAATCGACCAGGTACCAGCCTTTGCCGGATGCCTCGATCACGGCCGTGGCGCTGACATTGCGGGCCTTGGTGGGCACCCCGGAGGAGGTGCCCAGAAACTGCAGGTCCATTGCAGGATCCTCTACGGATAAATCGGCATTTTACCCAGACTTTCAGCCGCCGCCGACCACCATCGCCGTGAACGGCGCCACGTACGCCTGCAAGGTCACCAGGCCGCCGACCAGAATCGCCAGGATCACCGAGTGGAAGAACACATAGCGCAGGATCTCGCCTTCATGCCCATACCAGCGGGTCGCGGTGGAGGCGACCACGATCGACTGCGCATCGACCATCTTGCCCATCACCCCACCCGAGCTGTTGGCCGCAGCCATCAGTACCGGGCTCAGGCCAAGTTGCTCGGCGGTCACCCGCTGCAGCCCGCCGAACAGCACGTTGGAGGCGGTGTCCGAGCCGGTCAGGGCGACCCCCAGCCAGCCCAGCAGGGTGCCGAACATCGGGTAGAAAATGCCGGTGGCGGCAAACGCCAGGCCCATGGTCGCATCCAGCCCTGAGTAGCGCGTGAGAAACCCCAGGGCGAGCATCGCGACGATGGTGATCAGCGAATAACGCACCACCCAGATCGTGCGCAGGTACTGCTTGGCCAGGGCTAGCGGCGAGTAGCCCATCAGCAGGCCGCCGAGAATCGCCGCCAGCAAGATCCCGCTACCGGTCGAGGTCAGCCAGGTGAACTTGTACACCGCGTCCTCTTTTTTCGGCGTGGGCACAACAGGCGGGACTTTTTCGATCTGCTGGTGGATGGCCTCGAACGTGATGCTCGGGGCGAAGATTGGGTTGGCTTCACGCAGCGGCTTGCCCTGCGCGTCCATCATCACCACGCCTGTAGCAGGGTCCAGCGCGGGGCGGGTATCGAACAGGTTCTTGAAGCTGGCCGTGCCCCAGGCGAAGACGAATACCGTGAGGATGATCCAAGGCATCCACGCCCGCAGCACCGTGCGCCGGTCCGACTGGCTGAAGGCCAGGGTATCGCCAGCAGGCGCCTTGGGGTCGGCTTCGACCTTGGAATTGTCCACCCGCCCGGTGAGTGCAGCAGAAGTGTGCACCGTGGCCGGTTTCCACACCCGCAAAAAGCCGGTCAGGCAGGCCATGGAGATCAGTGCGGCGATCACATCCACCAGCATTGGCCCGTGGTAGTTCGACACTAGAAACTGCGGAATGGCAAAGCTGACCCCGGCCACCAGAATCGCCGGCCATATTTCGATCGTCTTGCGCCAGCCGGCAAACGCCCAGATCAACCAGAACGGCACGATGACCGAGAAGAACGGCAACTGTCGACCGACCATCATCGACAGCTCCATTTCATCCAGACCGGTGACCTTGGCCAGGGTGATGATCGGCGTGCCCAGGGCGCCGAAGGCGACGGGCGCGGTGTTGGCGATCAGCGCCAGGCCCGAGGCGGCCAGGGGCGAAAAGCCCAGGCCGATCAGAATCGCCCCGGTCACCGCCACCGGTGTGCCAAAGCCCGCCGCTCCTTCGAAAAAGGCGCCGAAGCAGAACGCGATCAGCAACAACTGCAGGCGACGGTCGTCAGTGATGCGTGCGAGCGAGTCCTGCAGCACCTTGAACGAGCCGTTTTCGGTGGTCAGGCGGTGCAGGAAGATGATGTTGAGCACGATCCAGCCGATGGGCAGCAGGCCGTTGGCCGCGCCGTACAACGCCGCAGAACCTGCCATGTTGGCGGGCATGTCGAACGCCAGGATGGAAATCAGCAAGGCCGACGCCAGGGCGAGCAGGGCGGCGATATGCGCTTTGATGTGGAAGAACGCCAGTGCCGCCAGCATCACCACGACGGGGACTGCGGCCATGAGGGTGGAGAGCCAGGGGCTCCCGAACGGATCGTAGATCTGCTGCCAAACCATCTGCCACCTCGCTTGTTGTTATGGGAGGTATTGCATTGAATGGGCGGTCGGCACTGCAAGGACGCCAGCTGCAGTATAGGAAGGATTTGTTCGCGTGCAGTTGCAGGGCAGCAATGTGCCGTTTGCATCCATTTGAGTTGCATCAGCCCTGGCGTGTTCGCGGGCAGGCCGCCAATCAAGCCAGGGCTGAGCAGTGAGAAGCAGATCAGTTGAAGTCGAACGGGGCCAGCTGGAAGCCCTGTTCATCGACCTGCAACGCCCAGCCGCGGCGGTCCCAGTCGCCGAGCACGATACGCCGTGCTGGCTGACCATCGACCACCAGCTTGTGAATCGCCGGCCGGTGGGTATGCCCATGCACCAGCGTACGCACGCCGTGCGCAGCCATCACCAGGGGCACTTGCTCAGGGGTAACGTCGACGATCTCGGTGTTTTTCATGCGCGTTTGCGACTGGCTTTCGCTACGCAGCTTGCGCGCCAGCTTTTGCCGGGTGGACACCGGCAGGTGCCGCAGGATCCACAGGCTCAGCGGGTTGCGCAGGTAGCGGCGCAGCTTCATGTAGCCCAGGTCGCGGGTGCACAAGGTATCGCCGTGCATCAGCAGTACGGGCTCGCCACCCAGCTCGACCACGCAAGGGTCGTCCAGCAGCGTGGCGCCAGCGGCCTTGCAGAAGTCCTGGCCAAGCAGAAAGTCGCGGTTGCCGTGCATCAGGTAGATCGCCGTTCCAGCGTCGCTGAGCTGGCGCAAGGCCTGGCAGATCGACTGCTGGAAAGGGCTCATGGCGTCATCGCCGATCCAGGCTTCAAAGAAGTCGCCCAGGATGTACAGCGCCTTGGCGTGACGCGCACGGCCTTCGAGCAGATCAACAAACGCCCGGGAAATGTCCGGGCGTTCTTCTTGCAGGTGCAGATCAGAGATCAGCAGAATCACTCAATGATCTCGGCTTTCTCGATGATCACGTCGTCTTTCGGCACGTCCTGGTGGCCGGCCTTGGAACCGGTGGCAACGCCTTCGATCTTGTCGACCACGTCCTGGCCTTCGGTCACTTTACCGAACACGGCGTAGCCCCAGCCCTGCACGTTCTTGCCGCTGTGGTTGAGGAAGTCGTTGTTCGAGGCATTGATGAAGAACTGCGCGGAGGCCGAATGCGGCTCCATGGTACGGGCCATGGCGATGGTGTACTTGTCGTTCTTCAGGCCGTTGTCGGCTTCGTTCTGGATGCTTGGCTTCTTGTCGCGTTTTTCGTTCATGCCTGGTTCGAAACCGCCGCCCTGGATCATGAAGCCCTTGATCACACGGTGGAACACGGTGTTGCTGTAGTGGCCTGCTTTGACGTATTCCAGGAAGTTGGCAACGGTCAGCGGGGCCTTTTCGGCATCCAGTTGCAGGACGATGTCGCCGTGGTTGGTGCTCAATTTGACTTTGGACATGCTGAAATTCGCTCTATCAAGGCATTTTGGAAATAGGGTGCACAGGTGCGCATATTGTCACCTGACGCAGGATCGGGCGAGCGCGACACAAGTGCGCGGCAGCCATTTTGCCGGATTACGCTACACCGTCGCGATAAACACTGCGATAAATCGTGCCACTTTGTCGGTGTCCGGCTGTCAGCAGCTTGACTGCTTCGGCTATGATAGGCCCTTTGATTCAATAGGCCTACCCAGGCCGAATACGTGCATTCAAGGATCCTATGAGCAAGCCCACTGCCGACAACGCGCCCAACGCCGCTGCCAAAGGCGCTCCCGCCGTCCCTGCGAACTTCCTGCGGCCGATCGTCCAGGCCGACCTGGACTCGGGCAAGCACACGCAAATCGTCACCCGCTTCCCGCCGGAGCCTAACGGCTACCTGCACATCGGCCATGCCAAGTCGATTTGCGTCAACTTTGGCCTGGCCAAAGAGTTCGGCGGCGTCTGCCACCTGCGTTTCGACGACACCAACCCGGCCAAGGAAGACCAGGAATACATCGACGCCATCCAGGATGATGTCAAGTGGCTGGGCTTCGAGTGGGCAGGTCCGGTGCGTTACGCCTCGCAGTATTTCGACCAATTGCACGACTGGGCCGTAGCGCTGATCAAGTCGGGTAACGCCTATGTCTGCGACCTGACGCCTGAGCAGGCCAAGGAGTACCGGGGCAACCTGACCGAGCCTGGCAAGAACAGCCCGTTCCGCGAGCGTAGCGTCGAGGAAAACCTCGACCTGTTCGCGCGCATGAAGGCCGGCGAGTTCAAGGACGGCGAGCGGGTGCTGCGGGCCAAGATCGACATGGCCTCGCCGAACATGAACCTGCGCGACCCGATCCTCTACCGCATCCGCCATGCCCACCACCACCAGACCGGTGACAAGTGGTGCATCTACCCCAACTACGACTTCACCCACGGCCAGTCGGACGCGATCGAGGGCATCACCCACTCGATCTGCACCCTGGAGTTCGAAGGTCATCGTCCACTGTACGACTGGTTCCTGGACAACCTGCCGGTGCCGGCCCATCCGCGCCAGTACGAATTCAGCCGGTTGAACCTGAACTACACCATTACCTCCAAGCGCAAGCTCAAACAGCTGGTCGACGAGCAGCACGTGCATGGCTGGGACGACCCGCGCATGTCGACTCTGTCGGGCTTCCGCCGTCGCGGCTACACCCCGGCATCGATCCGCAACTTCTGCGAAATGATCGGCACCAACCGCTCCGACGGCGTGGTCGACATGAACATGCTCGAGTTCAGCATCCGTGACGACCTCGACCGCAATGCGCCACGCGCCATGTGCGTGCTGCGTCCGCTGAAGGTGGTGATCAGCAACTATCCAGAAGGCCAGGTGGAAAACCTCGAGCTGCCACGTCACCCCAAAGAAGACATGGGCGTGCGCGTACTGCCGTTCGCCCGTGAGCTGTACATCGACCGTGACGACTTCATGGAAGAGCCGCCAAAAGGCTACAAGCGCCTTGAGCCAAACGGTGAAGTGCGCCTGCGCGGCAGCTATGTGATACGCGCCGACGAGGCGATCAAGGACGCAGCAGGCAACATCGTCGAACTGCGCTGCTCGTACGACCCCGACACCCTGGGCAAGAACCCCGAGGGGCGCAAGGTCAAGGGCGTGATCCACTGGGTGCCGGCCGCCACCAGCGTCGAATGCGAAGTACGCCTGTACGATCGCCTGTTCCGCTCGGCCAACCCGGAGAAGACCGAGGAGGGCGGCAGCTTCCTGGACAACATCAATCCAGACTCGCTGCAGGTGCTGACCGGTTGTCGTGCGGAACCTTCCCTGGGCAACGCCCAGCCTGAAGACCGTTTCCAGTTCGAGCGCGAAGGCTACTTCTGCGCCGACCTGAAAGACACCCAGCCGGGCCGCCCGGTGTTCAACCGCACCGTCACCCTGCGTGACTCCTGGGGTAGCTAAGGAATCGCCGTGCTTAACATCTACAACACGCTGAGCAAGACCAAGGAAGCCTTCAAGCCGCTCGATGGCAACAAGGTGCGCATGTACGTCTGCGGCATGACCGTCTACGACTACTGCCACCTGGGCCACGGCCGCAGCATGGTCGCGTTCGACCTGGTCACCCGTTGGCTGCGTAAAAGCGGCTATGACCTGACCTACGTGCGCAACATCACCGACATCGACGACAAGATCATCAACCGCGCCAACGAGAACGGCGAGACGTTCGATGCGCTGACCGCCCGTATGATCGACGCGATGCACGAAGATGAGCGCCGCCTGAACATCTTGCCGCCCGATCAAGAGCCGCGTGCCACCGACCACATCGCCGGCATGCACGCCATGATCCAGACCCTGATCGACAAGGGCTATGCCTACGCGCCGGGTAACGGCGACGTGTACTACCGGGTCGGCAAGTTCGTCGGTTACGGCAAGCTGTCGCGCAAGAAGATCGAAGACCTGCGCATTGGCGCGCGCATCGAAGTCGACGAGGCCAAGCAAGACCCGCTCGACTTCGTCCTGTGGAAGGGCGTCAAGCCCGGCGAGCCGAGCTGGGAGTCGCCATGGGGCCCGGGTCGTCCAGGCTGGCACATCGAGTGCTCGGTGATGTCCACCTGCTGCCTGGGCGAGAGCTTCGACATCCACGGTGGCGGCAGCGACCTGGAGTTCCCGCATCACGAGAACGAGATCGCCCAGAGCGAAGCGGCCACCGGCAAGCAGTATGCCAACGCCTGGATGCACTGCGGCATGATCCGTATCAACGGCGAGAAGATGTCCAAGTCGTTGAACAACTTCTTCACCATCCGCGACGTGCTCGAGAAGTACCACCCGGAAGTGGTGCGCTACCTGCTGGTGGCCAGCCACTACCGCAGTGCGATCAACTACTCCGAAGACAGTCTGCGCGATGCCAAGGGCGCGCTGGAACGCTTCTACCACGCGCTACGCGGCTTGCCGCGGGTGGCCGCGGCTGGTGGTGAAGAGTTCGTCGAGCGCTTCAGCGTGGCGATGAACGACGACTTCGGTACGCCGGAAGCCTGTGCGGTGCTGTTCGACTTGGTGCGCGAAATCAACCGCCTGCGCGACAGCGATCCGCAGGCCGCCGCTGGCCTGGCCGGTCGTCTGCGTGAGCTGGGCGATGTGCTGGGGGTGTTGCAGCTGGAGGCGGATGACTTCCTGCGTGCCGGTGCCGAAGGCAAGGTCGATGCAGCGCAAGTGGAGGCGTTGATTCAGGCGCGTCTGCAGGCACGTGCTGACAAGAACTGGGCGGAGTCTGATCGGATTCGTGACCAGATCACGGCCATGGGCGTGGTGCTGGAGGACAGCAAGGGCACGACTACCTGGCGTCTGGCTGACTGATCTGGCATTTTGGGGCCGCTTTGCGACCCTTCGCGGGCAAGCCCGCTCCCACAGGGACCGCGCATGCCTAAGGGCGGCGCAGTCCTTGTGGGAGCGGGCTTGCCCGCGAAGGGTCGCAGAGCGGCCCCAGGCGTCAACTGGCCAGCGGGCAGTGCAGCACCAACCTTGCCCCGCCTAGTTCACTCTCGCCAACCTCCAACCTAAACCCATGCAAATCCACGATCGCCGCCACGATCGACAATCCCAGCCCAAACCCCGGATGCCGGTGACCTTCGTCACTGCGATAAAACCGCTTCAACACCGCAGCTCGCTCCTGCTCGGGAATCCCCGGGCCACTGTCCTCGATAGCAATATGTACGCCCTCGGCATCCTGCCGGGCGACGATCCTCACCTGGCCGCCCTCTGGGGTGAACTTGATGCCATTACACACCAAATTGGCCAACGCCT
>Ga0247827_10000023_pt1 | contig 93791 bp, 87 predicted proteins | sample 12C_Control_Day2_FD_194414 | JGI IMG/M metagenome (GOLD analysis project Ga0247827, IMG submission 194414) | Soil microbial communities from agricultural site in Penn Yan, New York, United States - 12C_Control_Day2 | ecosystem: Environmental > Terrestrial > Soil > Agricultural land | place... | reverse complement strand
GTGGCGCACTGTGCGCGATGCGCCGGCAGGGCAGAAGTATGTGGTGTGCAACGCCGACGAGGGCGACTCCGGCACTTTCGCCGACCGCATGCTGATGGAGGGCGACCCGTTCCTGTTGATCGAAGGCATGATCATCGCTGGCCTGGCGGTGGGGGCGAGCAAGGGCTACATCTATGTGCGCTCGGAATACCCGGACTCGGTTCGGGCGCTGAACGAGGCAGTGCTGCTCGCCCGTGAAGCGGGTTATCTGGACGCCACTGGCAGCGGCGTGGCCTTCGACCTGGAGGTGCGGGTGGGGGCTGGCGCCTACATTTGCGGTGAGGAAACCGCGCTGCTCGAATCGCTCGAAGGCAAGCGCGGGATCGTCCGCGCCAAGCCGCCACTGCCGGCGCTCGAAGGCCTGTTCGGCCAGCCGACCCTGGTGCATAACGTGCTCACCCTGGCCTCGGTGCCGATCATTCTGGCCAAGGGCGCGCCGTTCTACCGCGACTTTGGCATGGGCCGTTCGCTGGGTACCTTGCCGTTTCAGCTGGCGGGGAACGTCCGCCAGGGTGGGCTGGTCGAGCGCGCGTTTGGCCTGACCCTGCGCGAACTGGTCGAGGGCTATGGCGGCGGCACGGCCAGTGGCCGGCCACTGAAGGCTGCGCAGGTCGGTGGCCCATTGGGCGCCTGGGTGCCGCCAAGCCAGTTCGACACACCGCTGGACTACGAGGCCTTCGCCGCCCTCGGCGCGATGATTGGCCATGGCGGAGTCGTGGTCGCCGATGACACCCTGAACATGGCCGGCATGGCGCGTTTTGCCATGCAGTTCTGCGCCGAGGAATCGTGCGGCAAATGCACCCCGTGTCGGATCGGCTCGACCCGGGGCGTGGAGGTGGTCGAGCGCTTGATCGCCAGCAGCGACCCGGCCTATCGCCAAGAGCAGGCCGACCTGCTGCGTGACCTGTGCGACACCCTGCAGTACGGCTCGCTGTGCGCCATGGGCGGGATGACTTCATATCCTGTGGCCAGCGCTCTCAAGCATTTCCCTGCCGACTTCGGTCTGGCCAGCCCGGAGGCCGCGCAATGATCAATTTCTTCGACCCCGCCAGTGACATCGACCTGGGCACCCCTGCGCGTGATAGCGAGGTACAGGTCAGCCTGAATATCGATGGCCGCGCGATCAGCGTGCCTGCCGGCACCTCGGTGATGCGCGCTGCGGCGCTACTGGGTACCAGCATCCCCAAACTGTGCGCCACCGACAGCCTGGAAGCGTTTGGCTCGTGCCGCATGTGCATGGTGGAAATCGACGGCATGCGCGGCTACCCCGCCTCGTGCACCACGCCGGTCAGCGAAGGCATGGTGGTGCGCACGCAAACCGCGCGCCTGGGCGACCTGCGGCGCAACGTCATGGAACTGTACATCTCCGACCACCCGCTGGACTGCCTGACCTGCTCGGCCAACGGCAACTGCGAGCTGCAGAGCGTGGCCGGCCAGGTCGGCTTGCGCGAGGTGCGTTATGGCTATGCCGGTGACAATCACCTGGCCGAAGCCAAGGATGTTTCCAACCCCTACTTCGACTACGAGCCAAGCAAGTGCATCGTCTGCAGCCGCTGCGTGCGCGCTTGCGAAGACATCCAGGGCACGTTCGCCCTGACTATCAGCGGACGCGGCTTCGACTCGCGAGTGGCAGCGGCGGGTGGCGACAACTTCCTCAATTCCGAGTGCGTGTCTTGTGGGGCGTGTGTGCAGGCCTGTCCGACCGCGACCCTGACCGAGAAGAGCCTGGTGCAGATCGGCCAGCCGGAGCGGGCAGTGATCACCACGTGCGCCTATTGCGGCGTGGGCTGCTCGTTCCGTGCCGAGATGAAGGGCGATCAGCTGGTGCGCATGGTGCCGGACAAGAACGGCGGCGCCAACCATGGCCATGCCTGCGTCAAGGGCCGCTTCGCCTGGGGCTATGCGACCCACCCCGATCGCATCACCACGCCAATGATCCGCAAGCACATCGACGACCCTTGGCAAGAGGTCAGCTGGGACGAGGCGGTCAGCTATGCGGCCAGCGAGCTGCGCCGCATCCAGCTCAAGTACGGGCGCGATTCGATTGGCGGGATCACTTCCAGCCGCTGCACCAACGAAGAGGCCTACCTGGTACAAAAGTTGGTGCGTACCGCCTTTGGCAACAACAACGTCGATACCTGTGCGCGGGTCTGTCATTCGCCCACCGGCTACGGCCTTAAGCAGACCTTGGGCGAGTCGGCGGGCACGCAAAGCTTCGACTCGGTGATGCTGGCCGATGTGATCCTGGTGATCGGCGCCAACCCCACCGATGCCCATCCGGTGTTCGGCTCGCAACTCAAGCGGCGCCTGCGCCAAGGCGCCAAGCTGATCGTCATCGACCCACGGCGTATCGATCTGGTCGACTCGCCGCATGCACGCGCCGAACTGCACCTGCAGCTGCGTCCTGGCACCAACGTGGCCATGCTCAACGCCTTGGCCCATGTGATCGTCACGGAAGGGCTGCTCGATCAGGGCTTTGTCGATAGTCGCTGCGAAGCGGCGGAATTTGCCCGCTGGCGCGACTTCGTCAGCCTGGCGGATAACGCCCCTGAAGCGCTCGGGCCGATCTGCGGCGTACCCGCCGAGCAGATCCGCGCTGCTGCCCGGCTGTATGCCAACGGCGCCAATGCGGCCATCTACTACGGGCTGGGCGTTACCGAGCACAGCCAGGGCAGCACCGCGGTGATGGGCATCGCCAACCTGGCCATGGCCACCGGCAACATTGGTCGCGAAGGGGTAGGGGTCAACCCGCTGCGTGGCCAGAACAACGTCCAGGGCTCCTGTGACATGGGCTCGTTCCCGCATGAGCTGCCGGGCTACCGGCACATTTCCAACGAGGGCGTGAGGGCTGAGTTCGAGCAGGCCTGGGGCGTGACCTTGCAGCCCGATCCGGGCCTGCGTATTCCCAACATGTTCGAAGCGGCCTTGGATGGCAGCTTCAAGGCCCTGTACTGCCAGGGCGAGGACATTGCCCAGAGCGACCCCAACACCCAGCACGTCACTGCCGCCTTGCGTGCCATGGAATGCGTGGTGGTGCAGGATATCTTCCTCAACGAGACGGCCAAGTTCGCCCATGTGTTCCTGCCGGGCAGCTCGTTCCTGGAAAAAGACGGCACCTTCACCAACGCCGAACGGCGTATCTCTCGGGTGCGCAAAGTTATGGAACCGCTGGCTGGCAAGGCGGACTGGGAAGCAACCGTGGCCCTGGCCAACGCCTTGGGCTACCCGATGGACTACCGCCACCCGTCCCAGATCATGGATGAAATCGCCCGCCTGACGCCGACCTTCCACCGCGTCAGCTACGCCGAGATCGATCGCCACGGCAGCCTGCAATGGCCGTGCAACGACGCCGCGCCCGACGGCACCCCGACCATGCACATCGGCCAGTTCGTGCGTGGCAAGGGACGCTTCATGCTCACCGGTTACGTGCCCACCGACGAGAAGGTCAACAGCCGCTATCCGCTGTTGCTGACCACCGGGCGCATCCTCAGCCAGTACAACGTCGGCGCCCAGACCCGGCGCACCGGTAACGTCGCCTGGCACGCCCAGGACCGCCTTGAGATCCACCCAAGCGATGCTGAAAGCCGCGGCATCGTCGAGGGTGATTGGGTCGGCATCGGTAGCCGCGCCGGGCAAACCGTGCTGCGTGCGCAGGTCACTAGCCGGGTCGCGCCGGGGGTGGTGTACACCACCTTCCACTTCCCCGAGTCGGGCGCCAACGTGATCACCACCGACAACTCCGACTGGGCCACCAACTGCCCCGAGTACAAAGTCACGGCGGTGGAAGTGGTGCGCGTGTCGCAGCCTTCGGCCTGGCAGCAGCGCTATCAGGCGTTCAGTGACGAACAACGGCGCTTGCTCAAGGAGCGCCGCCACAGCGACCAACCGGAGACTGCCGAGGTGCACCGATGAGCGTCGACAATCTGATCAAGATGGCCAACCAGATCGCCCATTACTTCGACAGCGAGCCAGACCGCGCCCTGGCGGTGCAAGGGGTGAGGCAGCATCTGCACAGCTTCTGGGCCCCGGCGATGCGCCGGCAACTCGTCGAGTGGATGCAGGCCAATCCGGGGGAGGGGATCGATCCGTTGGTGCGCGAGGCGCTGGCTTCAGAGACGGTGGCGGCCTAGGTGTTTGCAGGGTGTCATTGGCGGCCCTTCGCAGGCTTACCTGCCAAGGGCCGCGCTCGATCCGAACTAGAACAGCGTCGCCTGCGGCGTCTCCAGCACGATCAATTGCGCCCCCTCGTTGCGCACATTACCCACGGCCTTGCTCACCGCAAACCACTCGAACGCCTCCACCGGCAGGCATTGCTCACGGGCTAACTGCTGCGCACGTTCTGCGGGTAGTTCCAGGTCCAACCAAGCCCGGGCGTGTTCCGGCGCCAGTACCAGTGGCCGGCGATCATGGATATCCAGCATGCCCTGATCGCTGGCGGCAGTGATGATCACAAAGCCATCGCCTTCACTCGGCTCCAGCCCCAGCCGCACCTGGGCCAGCGCCGCCATGAACATCGGTGCCTGGCTTTTCAGGCGAATGAAATAGGGTTGCTTGCGCTTGGGGTCGTGCGGGTCGGTTACCCACTCGTACCAGCCATCGGCCATTACCAGCGCCCGACCCTGCGGCCACAGGGCCTGGAAAAACGTGCCGGTGGTGACTGTTTCGACCCGCGCATTGATCGGCGCCGGCCGTTTGCCAGTGGCCCAGAACGGCGCCCAGCCCCAGTGGCAGGGGTCGATGCGCAGGCCATCTTCGGCCGTGTGCAGGATCAGTACGCGGCTACCGGGGGCGACGTTGTAACGGCCCACTGGGCTATTGTCATAGCCACTGACCACGTCTTGCTCGGCGTCCAGCTCGCGCAGATAGTCGGCCAAGCCTTGGTACTGGACGAAGCGTCCGCACATTGCAGGTCTCCCACTTGTCGAAATTTCCTACGCCGAAATTGACCGAAGGCCCGGCGATCGATTAACTGTATATCCATACAGTTTATTTGCAAGGCTGGCTCATGACTTCCATTCTTGGCCCGATCGCTTCAGGCGGCAGTGCGCTGCCGCGCTATCTGTTTCGCGTGCCGGCGGGGTTTCCCTCGCCCGCTGCGGACCACATGGAGCAACCGATCTCACTGGATGAGCTGTTCAACCTGCGCGCACCGCATATGTATCTGGTCAGGATAGACGGCGACAGCATGCAAGGCGCTGGGATCTTCGACGGCGACCTGGTGCTGGTCGATCGCTCGATCGAGGCCCACCACGGCCACATAGTCATCGCTGCCGTCAATGGCGAGCCGCTGTGCAAGCGCTTGCACAAGGTTGCTCGGCAGGTGTCGCTGCATTCGGAGAATCCCCGTTTCGCGCCGCGTTACATCCTTGAGGGCGACGAGTTGACGATCTGGGGCGTGGTGACCTTCAGTGTGCGTAGCCATGACCCAAAAGCCTGAAGCGGTGTTCGCCCTGATCGACTGCAACAGCTTCTACGCCAGTTGCGAGCGGGTGTTCCGCCCAGACCTGCGGCGCACCCCGATTGTGGTGCTGAGCAACAACGACGGTTGTGTCATCGCCCGCAGCGCCGAGGCCAAGCAGTGGGTGAAGATGGGCCAGCCGTATTTTCAGGTCAAGGACGTGCTGCGCTGCCATGGGGTGGTGGCGTTCTCCTCCAATTACGCACTGTACGGCGACATGAGCCAGCGGGTGATGACCGTGATCGAAGGCATGGTCCCGGCGCTGGAGGTGTACTCCATCGATGAAGCGTTCGCCGACCTCAGCGGCGTGCCTGGTGACCTCAAGCGCCTGGGCCGCGACATCCGCGAGCGGGTGCTGCAATACACCGGTATTCCGGTCGGCGTGGGTATCGCTGGTACCAAGACCTTGGCCAAGTTGGCCAATCACGCGGCCAAGCGCTGGCAGGAGCAAAGCGGCGGGGTGGTGGATTTGCGTGACCCGGGCCACCGTGACTGGGTATTGAAAAGATGTGAAGCCGCAGATGTCTGGGGCATCGGCCCGCGCATGGCGGCTCACCTGCGCGGCCTGGATATCCGCAGCGCGTGGGATCTGGCCCAGGCGGACCCGCGCAGCCTGGGCCAGCAATTTAGCGTGGTCATTGAAAAGACCGTCCGCGAGCTTGCCGGTACGCCATGCCTGGCGCTGGAGGAGGTGGAGCCGCCACGCCAGGAAATCTGCTGCAGCCGCATGTTCGGCAAACGCCTGACTGAACGTGCGCCAATCAGGCAGGCGGTGGCCAGTTATGTCATGCGTGCCAGCGAAAAACTGCGTGCGCAACAGTCCCTGGCGCGCAAGCTGCGGGTGAGCATTCGCACGGGCATGTTCAACCCCGACGAAGCCAAGTATGCCAATGGCGTGGTGGTGCAGTTGCCTTACCCCACCGATGACGTGCGCCTGCTCACCCGCATGGCCATCGAGGCGCTGGACAGGGTGTTTCGCGAGGGCTTTAAGTACAGCAAGGCCGAGGTGTTGCTGCTGGAGCTGTGCCAGCGCGGGGAGTACACCGATGACCTGTTCGCCGCCTCGCAACCGCTCAAGAGCGGGCGGCTGATGAGCGTGCTCGATGGGGTGAATGGGCGCTGGGGCAGTGGGACCTTGCGGCCCGCTGCAGTGCCGGCGCTGCCCGACTGGGGGATGCGCCGGGAGTTGATGAGCAACAGCTTCACCACGCAGGTTTCTGGGCTTTGGCAGGTGAGATGATGGACGTTTGAGTTAGCGCATAGAGCTTTGCTGGGTTGGTGCCGGCCTCTCGCCCATTACAGGTGCAGCGGCGATCTTTAGCAACACGCCAAGCCTGTGGGAGCGGGCTTGCCCGCGAAGAGGCAGGCACGAACTTACCGACTTCAAATCGCCCGCTGATTCACCCGCGCCGACAACTGCTCGGCACTTTCCTTGCGCTCCGAGTAGCGGTCCACCAACTCCGGCGCATGATCGCGCAGCAAGCGGGTGAACTTGACCAGCTCCTCCATCACATCCACCACCCGGTCGTAGTACGGCGAGGGCTTCATCCGGTCGTGCTCGTCGAATTCCAGGTAAGCCTTGGGCACCGAGGACTGGTTGGGGATGGTGAACATGCGCATCCAGCGGCCGAGCACGCGCAATTGGTTGACTACGTTGAACGACTGCGAGCCGCCGCACACCTGCATCACCGCCAGGGTCTTGCCCTGGGTCGGGCGAACGGCGCCAAGGCTGAGCGGGATCCAGTCGATCTGCGCCTTGAACACCGCCGACAGCGCGCCGTGACGCTCGGGCGAGCACCAGACCTGCCCTTCGGACCACAGCACCAGATCGCGCAGCGCTTGCACCTTGGGGTGGTCGAGCGGAGCGTCGTCGGGCAACGGCAGGCCGCTAGGGTCGAAGATGCGCGTTTCGGCACCGAAGTGCTCCAGCAGACGCGCAGCTTCCTCGGTCAGCAGGCGACTGAACGAGCGTTCGCGGGTCGAGCCGTACAGCAGCAGGATGCGCGGCTTGTGGCTGCTCGATTGGCTCAACTGCGGCGGGGTATCGAATAGGCTCAGGTCGAGATTGGGCAAGTCAGGGTTCATCGGGCCTCCAGATCAAAGTGTGCCAATGCGTTGCAGTTCAGCCTTGAGCGCAGCAGGGTCGAGCTGGGCGAAAGGCAGGGCGAGGAAGGCGCGGCAGCGCGTCTCGATGCGCGCCAGGGTGGCGCGGAAGGCGGCGTCGATGGTCGCCTCGTCGCCTTGCACCTCGGAAGGATCTTGCAGCCCCCAATGCGCTTTGAGGGCAGGGCCGAAGTACACCGGGCAGGTTTCACCGGCGGCCTTGTCGCAGACGGTGATGACGATATCCGGTGGATTGTCGGCAAACGCCTCGTTGCCTTTGCTGGCCAGGCCGGCAGTGGCGATACCGGCCTGCTCCAGGGTGAGCAGGCTGCGTGGCAGCACCTCGCCCTTGGGGAAACTGCCGGCGCTCACGGCGCTAAAACCCTGTGGCGCCAGGTGATTGAACAGGGCTTCGGAAAGAATGCTGCGGCAGCTGTTGGCCGTGCACATGAACAAGATACGCATGTAGGACTCCAGTGATCAGACGCTCAGGCGCAAGGCCAGGGCCGAAAGGGTGATAAGCAGGACGGGCAGGGTCAGCAACAGGCCGACCTTGAAGTAGTAACCCCAGGTGATACGCACGCCTTTACGGGCCAGCACGTGTAGCCAGAGCAGGGTGGCCAGGCTGCCGATGGGGGTGATCTTCGGTCCCAGGTCGCAGCCGATGACGTTGGCGTAGATCATCGCCTCGCGCACCACCCCGTGGGCGTCGCTGGCATGAATCGACAGGGCGCCGATCAGCACGCTGGGCAGGTTGTTCATCACCGACGAGAGCACCGCCGAAATCAGCCCGGTGCCCAGGGTTGCGGCCCACAGGCCATGTCCGGCCAGAGCATCGAGGACGCGGGCCAAGGCGTCGGTCAGCCCGGCATTCCTCAGGCCATAGACCACCAGGTACATGCCCAGCGAGAACACCACGATCTGCCAGGGTGCTTCGCGCAGTACCCGGCGAGTTGAGATCACATGGCCGCGGGCGGCGACGGCGAACAGCACCGCCGCGCAGACCCCGGCCACGACGCTGACCGGGATGCCCAGCGGCTCAAGGATGAACAGACCCGCGAGCAGGCCGACCAGTACCACCCAGCCCACCCGGAAGGTCGCTCGGTCGCGGATGGCCAGGGCAGGGTCTTTCAATTCGTCCAGTGCGTAGCGCGCCGGAATGTCGCGGCGAAAGTACCAGAGCAGCACCAGCAAGGTTGCCGCTACCGCCGCCAGGTTCACCGGCAGCATCACTGCTGCGTACTGGTTGAAACCGATGTTGAAGTAATCCGCCGAGACGATGTTGACCAGGTTCGACACCACCAGCGGCAGGCTGGCAGTGTCGGCGATAAAGCCTGCGGCCATGACGAAGGCCAGGGTCGCAGCAGGCGAGAAGCGCAGGGCGATCAGCATCGACATCACGATTGGCGTGAGGATCAACGCCGCGCCATCGTTGGCGAACAGTGCCGAGACCGCCGCGCCGAGCAGCACGATGAAGGCGAACAAGCGCCGGCCATCTCCGCGAGCCCAGCGGGCCACATGCAGCGCCGCCCATTCGAAGAAGCCAGCCTCATCCAGCAGCAGGCTGACGATGATGATGGCGATAAAGGTAGCGGTGGCGTTCCAGATGATCGCCCACACGGCGGGGATGTCGTGCAGCGACACTGCCCCCACAAGCAAGGCGAGCAGGGCGCCGATGCTGGCGCTCCAGCCAACGCCCAGGCCTTTGGGCTGCCAGATGACCAGGATCAGGGTGAACACGAAGACGGCGGCGGCTATCAGCATGGCATTAGGCTCGGCGTGGCATTAGCAGCAGGTGGCGCGCGCGGGGCGGCCAGCCATGGTCTGCAGGCGGGCGCTGTCGGCTTCGAGCCAGGCGCTGTTGGCGTGCAAGGTGGTGCTCAGCACGGTATGGACCCAGGCCGGCAGCGCAGGGTTGAGGCGGTAGTACACCCATTGCCCTTGGCGACGGTCGAGCAGGATACCGGCACTGCGCAGCTGCGCCAGGTGGCGGCTGATCTTGGGCTGGCTGTCGTTCAGCGCGCACATCAGCTCGCAGACGCACAGCTCGCCTTGCTCGACAATCAGCAGGGTGGCGCGAGTGCGCGTCTCGTCGGCGAGGGACTTGAAGAGCTCGGGAGGCGTGAGGCTAGTCATAGGTATATATGTAAATTCGAATATACGGATTTGCATATATTAGTCAGGCCTTGCTGCTATCAGCAAGGGTCTTGTGCTGGCTACGTCGCGCGAGGAAGGCAAGCAAAGTTCCCCGCGCAATCTGTAAATTTCGTAAATAAGATTTAAACCTATTTGAGAATCATTATATTCACCGTCCCATTGGCCCCCAAGCTTGCTTGTGAGGCCGGTGGGCGTGAGTCTTCCGGTTTCCTGGTGCTGGGCGTGGCCTTCGTCCATGAATCAGGAGATGTGTCGATGCAATCCAGAACCTCACCCAACGGCCTGGCCCTAGCCTTCGTAGCGCTGGCCTCGCCGGTCATGCTTGCGACTGCGGCCAACGCCCAGGAGCAGCAGTCTGCCGAGGTGCTGGAAGTGCCAGTAGACAGCAATGCGCTGGTGATCCAGGACACTCTGGTAACCGCCGAGCGTGAGGCCCGCCAGGCCCTGGGGTCGTCGATCATCACTGAAGAAGACATCAAGCGTCGCCCGCCCGCCAATGACCTGTCCGACATCATTCGCCGCGAGCCTGGGGTCAACCTGACCGGCAACAGCGCCAGCGGTGCGCGCGGCAACAACCGCCAGATCGACCTGCGCGGCATGGGCCCGGAAAACACCCTGATCCTGATCGACGGCAAGCCCTCCAACGCCCGCAACGCAGTGCGCTACGGCTGGAACGGCGATCGTGACACCCGCGGTGAAACCAACTGGGTACCGGCCGAGGCGGTCGAGCGCATCGAGATCCTGCGGGGGCCGGCAGCGGCGCGTTATGGTTCGGGGGCCATGGGCGGGGTGGTCAACATCATCACCAAGCGTCCCACCGACGAGCTCAAGGGCAGCGTCAACTTCTACACCCAGATGCCTGAAGACAGCGCCGAGGGCGTTAGCCGCCGGACCAACTTCAACCTCAGTGGCGGGCTGACCGATAACCTCGGCTTCCGGGTCTACGGCGGCTTGGCCAAGACCGACGCCGATGACCTGGACATCAACGCCGATCATGCTGGCAGTTCGACGGTTGCCGGCCGCGAAGGCGTGCGCAACAAGGACATCAATGGCCTGCTGAGCTGGAAGCTCAACGATGAGCACCGCGTGGAAATGAGCGCCGGCTACAGCCGCCAGGGCAACATCTACGCTGGCGACACCATGAACAGCAACGGTGGTGGCAACCCTGAACTGATCGCCGACTTGTATGGTCATGAGACCAACGTGATGCAGCGCAATACCTACGACCTGACCCACCTGGGCGACTTCAGTTGGGGTACCAGCAAGACCGTGCTGGCCTACGAGTACGTCCGTAACTGGCGCCTGAACGAAGGCCTGGCCGGCGGCCCGGAAGGTGCGATCAATGACAGCGGCGCGGCGATGTCGCGACTGCGCAACACCCGCCTGAGCAGCGAAGTGAACCTGCCGTTTGCCATGGGTAGCACCGAGCACGTGCTGACCCTGGGCGGCGAATACCTCTACGAAACCCTCAATGACCAGGGCTCGTTCCGGCCGCAGAGCTTCGATCCGAGCGGTAACGGCAACAACGTCATCAATGGCTTTGACCGTAGCGACTCGAAGATGTCGGCCAAGAGCTATGCGCTGTTTGTCGAGGACAACATCATCGTCGGCGACACCACCGTCACCCCGGGCCTGCGTCTGGATCACCACGAGGAGTTCGGTGACAACCTGAGCCCAAGCCTGAACCTGTCGCACAAGTTGACCGATCACCTGACCGTCAAAGGCGGCATCGCCCGGGCCTACAAGACGCCGAACCTGTACCAGTACAACCCCAACTACCTGCTCTACAGCCGTGGTCAAGGGTGCAGCGTGCAGCAGACCAACTCCGGAGGTTGCTACCTGCAGGGTAACGCCGACCTCGAGCCGGAGATCAGCGTCAACAAGGAAATCGGCCTGCTCTACGACCGTGGCACCTGGCGTACCAGCGCGACCTACTTCCGCAACGATTACAAGAACAAGATCATCGGCGGCACCGATGTGCTCTACGCCATCAACAACGGCCGCCGCGTGACCCAGTTCGAAAACGCCGGTGAAGCGCGGGTCGAAGGCATCGAAGGCAACTTCTTCATGGAGTTGACCCCAAGTCTGGACTGGAACACCAACCTGACCTGGATGCTCGACAACGACAACCGCGAAACCGGTGAGCCGCTGTCGGTGATTCCTGAGTACACCGTCAACACCACCCTGGACTGGCGTGCAACCGACAAGCTGTCGTTCCAGGTCGCCGGCACCTATTTCGGCAAGCAGAAGTCGCCGACCTACAACTACCGCACCCAGCAGAGCTACGACCAGGACGCCCAGCAGGACGTCGAAGCCTACGGCCTGGTGGATATCAGCACCGGGTACAAGTTCAACCAGAACTATGACGTGCGGGTTGGGGTGAACAACGTCTTCGACAAGCAGATCCTGCGCGGCGGCAATGCCAGCAGTGCGGGGGCCAATACCTACAACCAGCCGGGGCGTGCGCTGTTTGCCTCGCTGAACATCTCGTTCTGATCATCGCTAACGGGGGCCGCCTTGCGGCCCAATCGTGGGGCAAGCCCGCTCTAATGCCAACCGCAATTATCGGGCTGGCGTGGGAGCGGGCTTGTCTCGCGATTGGGCTGCACGGCAGCCCCTCTCATGCTTAAGAGGAACCTCTGATGAGTGAATCCCCCGCCTGGTTGCGCATCCTCTCGCGCAGCGCCGCAGCCCTGCTTGGCGGCTATGCCTTCAGCTACGCCGCTACTGCCTGCCTGGCGCGGATCCTGCCGCTGTCGCCTGCCGACGCGGTATTGGTCGCCACACTCCCGGCCTTCATTTGCTACACCCTGGCAATCCTCTGGGCCTTCGCCAGCCGTGACGCGCTGCGTGCCTGGGTGCCATTGGCGCTGGCCGCGCCGTTGATGCTGATCGGCTTCTGGCCACAGGCACTAGGGTGGCTGGCATGAAAAACACCTTCACCCAATCGATGGCCTGGCTGCACACCTGGGCCGGGCTGATCTTCGGCTGGCTGTTGTTCGCCATCTTCGTCACCGGCACCCTGGCGGTGTTCGACAAGGAGCTCAACCACTGGATGCAGCCGGAAATCCCGGCCACCGAGGTGTCCCAGGCCGATGCCGCCACGCGCGCCATCGCCTACCTGCAGACTCATGAACCGAACGCCGGCAACTGGGGCATCAGCCTGCCTACCGAGCGTGCTCCGGGGCTGAGGGTGTCTACTGGCGATCGTCGACATGGCGTGGGCGTGCAGCTCGATCCGCAGACGGGCGAGCCGATTGCGGTACGCGACAGCGTCGGCGGCAACTTCTTCTTCCGCTTTCACTTCACCCTGGATTTGCCGCGCAACTGGGGCATCTTCGTCGTCGGTGCATTGGCCCTGGTGATGCTCGCCGGGTTGATCACCGGCATCGTCATCCACAAGAAGATCTTCAAGGAGTTCTTTACCTTCCGCCCGGACAAGGGCCAGCGCTCGTGGCTGGATTTTCACAATGCCAGCGCCGTGTTGTTGCTGCCGTTTCATTTGATGATCACCTACACCGGCCTGGTGATATTCATGCTGATCTACATCCCGGCTGGCGTGGACGCGCTGTTCGAGGGTGATACTCGGGCGTACTTCCAAGCCCAGGGTAATGCGCGCATGGAACAACCACGCCGGCTGGCCAAGCAACCGGGTGAGCTGGTCGATGTCGCGCCGTTGCTGGCCCAGGCCCAAGCGCGCCTGGGGCCGATTGGTGGGCTGAACATTCGCAATCCCAATACTGCAGGTGCGCGCATCGAGATCCGTCCGGTGCTGGGTAATCGCATCGCCCTGACCAAGGGCAACGCAATGGTATTCGATGGTGTCAGCGGCAAGCTGCTCAGTGATGTCCCTGAGCTACGCCCGGCACCCCTGACCCAGCGGGTGATGGCCGGCCTGCATTTCGCCCAGTTCGGCGGCTACCCGATGCGCTGGTTGTACTTCATCTGCGGGCTGGTTAGCTGCGCGATGATTGCCAGCGGATTGGTGCTGTTCTGCGTCAAACGCGGGCGCAAGTACGCCAATGCCAATGCCGATGCCTCGGCGCGCCGCTGGTATCGCGTGGCTGAAGTGTGCAACGTCGGCTTCATTGCCGGGCTGTTGCTGGCGTGCGTGGGCCTGTTGTGGGCTAGCCGCCTGTTGCCGGCGGAGCTGGCGCACCGTGAAGCGTGGGAAGTGCGCAGCTTCTTCGGCCTATGGTTGCTGGCGTTGTTGCATGCCGGCGTGCGTCCGGCCAAACGCGCCTGGATCGAGCAACTGGCGCTGAGCGCGCTGCTGTGCGCCGGACTGGGCGTGCTGGGTATGCTGGCAGGCGCAGCGGATAGCCTGCGCATCGGCGTTGAAGTGACGGGGCTGGTGCTCGGCCTAGGCCTGGCCCTGGCAGCCTGGCGAGTCGCCCATCCCAAGCCTGCGCCGGTCAGGGCCAGGCGCCAGGTGGAGGCTCAGGCATGACGATGATTATCGGCAGTTTGCTGTTCGCCTATGCCGGTATGCTCGGGCTGTGCCAGGGGTTGGAGCGACATTTCAAGCAGGTGTGGAACCGACCCTGCCCGCGCAGCCTGCGCCTGGCCCTGCGCGCAGCGGGCTGGTTGGGTTTGGCCATCAGCTTGCTGTTGTGTGCCCAGGCCTGGGGCTGGGCGATGGGGCCGGTGGCGTGGTTTGGGGTGATTTCGCTGGCGGCGATGGTGCTGGTGATGCTGTTGCCCTATTGGCCCAAGCTGGCGGTGGGGCTGGTGGCGGCGGTGCCGGTGTGGGGTGGTTTGCAGATGTTGATATGAGCCAAGCTTTTTCAGCTCAGGCGGCCTCTGCGCGGGTAAACCCACTCCCACAAGATCTCAGCGGTGATTCTTGTGGGAGCGGGCCGCAGCGGGCAGCGCCAGTGCCAGAGTCTTAACTGACGGTCACCTTGGCAAACGCCTCGCGGAACCTGAGCATCTCCTGCTCATTCCCGACACTGACCCGCACCCAGTTCGGCCAACTCGGCCAGACCCTGCCGATCAATACCCCCTCCTTGGCCAGACCCTCGATCACCGGCTTGCCCGGCCCCCGCAGGTCGATCATGAAGCAGTTGGTCTGCGAAGCGGTGCAGCGCCAGCCGCGCTGGTTGAGCCAGGCGATAGTGGCATCGCGCAGGCGGGCATTTTCGGCCTTGCGCTCAGGCACCAGTTGGCGGTCGTGCAAACTGGCCAGCGCGCCGAGCAGGGTAGGCGCCGCAGCGACGTTCTCGCCATCATAGACTTCCAGGCGCTGCAACAAAGACGCCTGGCCGATGGCCAGCCCCAGGCGTGCACCGGCCATGCCGTAGAGCTTGGAGAACGTCCGCAGGACCAATAACTCGGGGTGCTCCTTGACCAGGTCGATGCAGCTTTGGGCATCGCTGAAGTGAATGTACGCCTCATCGACCAGCACCACGCTGCCCTTGGCCTTGTTTGCCAGCAAGCGCTCGATGTCGCGACGCGGGGTGAGGGTTCCGGTGGGGTTGTTGGGGTTGCACAGGTAGATCAGCCCGGGCGCCTGGTCGGCGGCCAGCATGGCTTGGATGTCATGCGCATGATGCCGATCCAGGGCAACCCGATGCACCTCGGTGCCGCGGCTCAAGGCCGCTTCGACCGGGGCTTCGTAGGAGGGCTCGGGCACCACCAGGCTGCTGGCGCCAGTGAAGGCCATCACCGCATGTTGCAACGCCAGCTTCGAGCCACAGAACACTTGCACCTGATCCGCCTGCAGAGCGTTCTGCGCGGCGAATTGGTCGATCAGGCGGTACTGCGCGTCGTAGGGATAGCGGCCGCATTGCTCGATGCCCTCGCGCATCGCCTGGCGCGCGGCGCTGCTCGGGCCCCATGGGCTTTCGTTGAAGTTGATGCGCACCGGGCGGGTGGCGGCAGGGGTGCCTGGCGAACGTGGTGCGGCCCAACTCATTTGGCCGAGCAGCGGTAGGGCCATGCCCAGGCCCACCAACGAGCGACGCGTCATATCGGTCATGCTTCGTCTTCCCTGTTGTCATTGGTTAAATGAGGGACGAGAGCAGGGGCCGCTGATTAATGGTGGCACTTGGCTTTGCAGGCGCTAGCGCAGCACCCCTTGCTGCGCCAGCCACTGTTCGAAGCACTCGAAGGTGGCGATTGCCGCCTGCACTGTGCGCGTTTGATCCTCGGCGCGACTTGGCGCCTGCTCGAGCCGTTCGAGGAAGCTGCGCCAGCGCGCGCCCGTCAGTGGGCCGTAGACATCGAGAAAGCCTGCGCCGCTGTCTGCGCCAAGGGCCAGGCGTTCGGTCATCGCCCGCTTGAGTACCTGGCCGCCGAGGGTCGAGCCTTCAACCACATACATCACCCCCATGGCACTGGCTTGATCGCTGATTTGCGGTAGCGCTCGGCACAGCGGCAGGGTGTCGATCTGGGCGCGGGTCATCGCCAGTGCCAGCAGGTCGGTGACCAGTGTTGGGGTCTTGACCCGCTCGCATTCTTGATAAGCGCCGAGCAGTGCTTCCAGCGGCGCATGAAAGCCGAAATAAGCCTGCATCAGGCGCCGATAGGCCGCCCGGTCGAAGCCAGCGGAAAAAAACGGCAGGCGGGCTTCCAAGCGCTTGTGGCAGGTGTGCGTACCCTCGCGCAGGGCGAGCAGCAGAGGGCTGGAGTAATGGCTGGCAGTGGCGGACATCTTGGGCTCTTGCGGTGAGGTGCCAGAGTTGGACTGGCGAACCTGGCGCGGCGTTCCTGCTACGCGACAGGGTTGGCGAAAAACAGGCATGCTAACGCATCTGCGCGTTTTCTTTCGAAGAGGATACCGGTGAAAGCCGTCCGCCTGACCCTGATATGCCATGGCCTGACCGAGGCCCAGAAGAGCGGGCGCTTGGCCCACCCTGAGGATGCCGTGCTGGCGTTAGCCGAACCGCTGGAGATGGCCGCTGCAGAGGTGCAGGTGCTGCGCGCGCCTGAACGCAGGGCAAGTGAAACGGCAGCTTGGCTGGCCGCCCAGGCCTCTATCGAACCTGCGCTGGCTGACTGCGATCTGGGCAGTTGGCAGGGCCTGGCGCTAAAGCAGTTGCAGCTTGAGCAGCCCGAGGCCCTCGCACAGTGGCTGCAAGATCCGTATAGCGCCCCGCATGGCGGCGAGTCGATCGCGCAGCTGGTGGAGCGGGTCGGCGCCTGGTTGGCCGGCTTCGATGGGCCAGGACAGTGGCTGGCGGTGACCCATCCAATGGTCATTCGCGCGGTGCTGGTGCAGCTGCTCGGTTGCCCGTTGGCGTCGTTCCAGCGCATCGATGTGATGCCGCTGTCACGCCTGGAGTTGAGCTTCACCGGGCAGTGGCGGCTGCGTCTGAACTGAACGGCAGTTGGCTCAGAACGCCAGCTTGTAGCCGATCATCAGCAGCATGGCCGCCAGGCACGGGCGCAATACGCTGTCGGAAATACGTCCGGTGAGGTGGCTGCCCAGGTAGATGCCAGGCAGCGAACCGAGCAGCAGGTAGCCCAGCAGCGACCAGTCCATGTTGCCCATGCCGGCGTGGCCAAGGCCTGCGACCAGGGTCAGCGGCACGGCGTGGGCGATCTCGGTGCCGACCAGGCGGCGGGTGACCAGGAACGGATACAGCAGGAACAACGCCACGGTGCCCAGGGCACCGGCACCAATCGAGGTGAGGGTGACCATCACGCCCAGCACCACGCCGGTGAGCACGGTGAGGATGTTCAGGTTGCGGTCGCTGAGGTGGTAGTGGTCACCGGCGTGGCGGTTGGCAAAGGCTTGCAGGCGCGACTTGAACAGAATCGCCAGCGCAGTGAGGATCAACACGACCGCCAGGCCTTGCTTGATCACCGCGTTGAGCGCCGAGGTGTCGGCATGCAGGGTGCTGAGGAACCACAGGGTCAGGGCCGCCGCAGGTACGCTGCCCAGGCTCAGCCAGCCGGTGATCTTCCAGTCGATGTTCTTGTTGCGCCCATGCACCCAGACGCCACTGGCCTTGGTGATGGCGGCGTAGAGCAGGTCGGTACCCACGGCGGTAGCGGGGTTGACGCCAAACCAGAGCAGGATCGGGGTCATCAGCGAACCTCCGCCGACGCCGGTCATGCCAACGATGAAGCCCACAACCAGTCCCGCAATGGTGAAACCGAAAGAACCTACATCCATACGCTACTCGACTGCCCAACTTGCCCGTGATCGGATGGCTGCCAGCATATAGATTTTTTTATAGCCAAATAGACTTGTTCGTTATTAGGTTATAACTGTTGGCCCAGGCGATCAGCGATCGGTCATCACCACCATCACATGCGCATCGCCGCCATCCTCGCTCTCGGACAGGTAGATATGGCCTACCTGGCTGTCGAAATAAGCGGTCTGCTGCGGACCGATACTCACCGCCTCGCCGGTCTCGAATTCAATCCGCACGCGGCCGCTCAGCACCACTGCGAATTCCTGCCCGGGGTGGCGGATAAAATCGTCGAACTGGCCGCGTTCGCGGGCGATGATGCGCGCATAGGCCGGGGTCATGCGTCGTTCCGGAAATGCCCCGGCGATCGGGTAATAGTCGTAGGTGCCGGTGGAGTAGCCTGCGGCGTCTGGGATCGAGTCGACCACCACGGTCGCCGGCGACGGCGCATTGACCTGGCCGCTGGCGCGAAACAGCTGGGCGATATCGACATTCAACGCGCGCGCCGCGGCAGCCAGTTTCTCGTAGCTGACCGAGACCTGTGCCAGTTCCATCTTCGATAGCGTCGAGACCGGTACGCCGCTGAGTTCAGCCAGTTGCTTGAGGGTTAGCTGGCGGGATTTGCGCACTTGCCGCAAGCGTGCGCCGACTTCGCCGCGATCAAGCAGGGGTAGGGCGCGGGAGCGCTCTGGGGCAGGCGTTTGGTCGGCGGGCATTGGGGCTCTCATCGGCGGCGTTGGTCGAACATCTTACCTTGGACACTTGCAGGATCGTAAATTCTCATATATTAGAATTCTCATAAATGATAATTATCGTGACGAGAGCCTGCATGACCCAGATCTACGACACCCTGATCATCGGCGCCGGTATTGCCGGCGCCTCTGTTGGCTACCGCTTGGCTGGCCAGCGCAAAGTCCTGCTGCTCGAGCGAGAGGCGCAGCCTGGCTATCACTCCACCGGGCGCTCGGCGGCGATGTTCATGGAGGCCTACGGCACCCCGCAAATCCAGGCCCTGACCCGCGCCAGCCGGGCGTTCTATGAGGCGCCGCCGGAGGGCTTCTGCGAGCATCCGCTGCTCGAACCTCGCGGCTGCCTGTATGTCGCCAGCGTGGAACAGCGCGACCTGCTCGAGGCGACCTACGCACAGAACCTGGCCAATGGCACCCAGGTCAGCTTGCTTGATCGCGACGGCGCCCTGGCCCTGGTGCCGAGCCTGCGTAGCGAGATTCTCGCAGGCGCGGTACTTGAGCCCGGCGCGATGGACCTCGATGTACATACCTTGCACCAGGGCTTTCTGCGTGGTTTGCGCCAAGCGGGCGGTGAGCTGCGCTGCAACGCTGAGTTGGTCCAGGCGCATTTCCTGGATGATCTATGGCAGGTCGAGCTGGCCGATGGCAGTTGTATCAAGGCGCGGCAATTGGTCAACGCCGCTGGTGCTTGGGCCGATCAGGTTGCTGAGCAATGTGGCGTGGCCAAGGTCGGCTTGCAGCCTTGCCGGCGTACTGCCTTCACCTTCCCCGGGCCTGCGGCGCAAGACTTCGCCCGTTGGCCCGCGGTGATCGGCGTCGACGAAAGCTTCTACTTCAAGCCCGATGCCGGCCAGCTGCTCGGCTCTCCGGCCAACGCCGACCCGGTCCAGCCGCAGGACGCTGCGCCAGAAGAGCTGGACCTGGCGCTGGGCATCTACAACATCGAAGCCATCACCACCCTTGAGATTCGTCGCCCCAGCCACAGCTGGGCGGGGCTGCGTTCATTCGTGGCCGATGGCGATCTGGTGCTTGGCTTTGATCCAGGCATGCCGAGGTTTTTCTGGCTGGCGGCACAAGGTGGCTACGGCATCCAGTCGGCGGCGGGCGCCTCACGCCTGGCGGCCGACCTGCTGCTGGGCCAGCCGATCTGCACCAGCTTGACCACCCAGGGGGTAGTGCCTGAGCTGCTGTCCCCTGCACGTTTTCAGCAACCGTAACCAGGAGCTTGTCATGAGCAATGAAATCCAGCGTTTTCCGAGCAGTTTGCCGTTTCCCTTCTCCCGTGCAGTCAAGGCTGGAGGCTTTGTGTTCCTCTCGGGCCAAGTGCCGATGACCCCCGGCGGTGAGGTAGTGCGCGGCGATATCCAGGCCCAGACCCGCGCGGTGTGCGAGCGTATTGGCGAGAGCCTGGCCGCGACGGGTGCGCGCTTCGACCAAGTGGTGAAGGTGACCGTGTGGCTGTCGGACATGAGCCACTTCGCCGGCTTCAACGAGGTGTACAAGGCGTTCTTCGGCGCGGCCTTGCCGGTGCGTTCTACCGTGGCTTCGGCGTTGGCGCTGGGGGTGGATGTGGAGATTGAAGTGCAGGCGTTTGTCGGGCAGAGCTGAGTGGGGCTGGGCCTGCCAACCCGTGCAAAAACCAACAAGAACAATAACTAACAGCCAGAGGTTCACATGCAAGAGCAGCTGAAGATCGCCGGTGCCTTCATCGGTGTGATCGTGGGCGCGGGGTTCGCGTCCGGACGGGAACTGTTGTTGTTCTTCGTCGACTTCGGAGTCTGGGGCTTGGTCGGCGCGGCGGTCAGTGCTGCCTTGTTCACCTTCCTGGGCATGGCCCTGGCGGGGTTGGGCAACCGTCAACAGGCCACCTCGCACAAGGACGTGATCCAGGCCATCTGTGGCCGTCATCTGGGGCTGTTCGTCGATTGGCTGATCACCTTCTTCATGTTCGCCGTGACCGTGGTGATGCTCGCCGGTGGCGGGGCGTTGCTCGAACAGCAGTTCGGCATACCGGCCCTGGCCGGCAGCGTACTGGTGACGCTGGTGGTGGTGGCGATCGTGTGCCTGGATGTGCAGAAGGTGATTCTGGCCATCGGCGCTATCACGCCGCTGCTGATTCTGGTCGCCTCGGCGATTGCCTTGTACGCCGTGTTCACCCGCGAGCAGAGTTTTGCCGAGCTGGATGTGCTGGCCAGCCAGCAGCAGGCAGGCACTCGGCACTGGTTGCTGGGGGCGTTCTTGTATGTGTCCTACAACATCGTTGCCGGTGCGCCGATCCTGGCGATTCTCGGTGGCTCGGCCAAGGGCGAGAAGACGGCAATCTGGGGTGGGCTGATTGGCGGGGCGGCGCTGGGTTTGCTGATGCTGGTGATGAGCGCCGGGCTGTTGTCACGCTTGGACAGCGTGGCTGAGCTGCCGATGCCGATGTTGTCGATTGCCAACGAGGTGTCGCCAGTGCTGGGCGTGGTGATGTGCCTGATCATCTTCGGCATGATCGTCAACACGGCGGTGGGGACGATGTTTTCGTTCTTGTCGCGGCTGTTGCCGGCGGGGACTGCGCAATTTCGCTGGGGCTCGCTGGTGACGGGCGTGGCGGCGTTCGGCTGCAGCCTGGTGGGGTTCATCAGCCTGGTGGGCGAGGTGTATCCGTTCTTCGGCTACCTGGGCTTCGTGCTGATGGCGGCGGTGTTGCTGGCGTGGGTGCGGCGTGGGCGGGTGAGCAAGGCGCTGGCGGTCTAGACGCATCGCGGGGCAAGCCCGCTCCTACACGATCAGTAGTGACCGGTAGGAACGGGCTTGTCCTTGGCTGCGCGGTTAGATACGGAAACTACCCACCAACTGCTTCAAACGCCCGGCCTGCTGGCTGAGGGCATCGCAGTGCACCAGGGTCTCGTTGAGGTTCTGCACCCCTTGCTGGTTCAGCGCGTTGATCTGGGTGATGTCCAGGTTGAGGCTTTCGACCACCGCCGTCTGCTCCTCGGTCGCGGTCGCCACGGATTGGTTCATGCCGTCGATCTCACCGATGCGCTGGGTGACGCTGGCCAGGCGCTCGCCGGCCTGGTTGGCGACTTGCACGGTCTGCTCGCTGGACACCTGGCTGGCGTTCATGGTGTGCACCGCTTCACGCGAGCCCACTTGCAGGCTGGTGATCATGCGGTGGATCTCTTCGGCCGACTCCTGGGTGCGGTGCGCCAGGTTACGCACTTCGTCGGCCACCACGGCAAAGCCACGCCCGGCTTCACCGGCCCGCGCGGCCTCGATGGCAGCGTTGAGGGCCAGCAGGTTGGTCTGCTGCGAGATGCCCTTGATCACGTCGAGGATCTTGCCGATGTCGTCGGTGCTAGCATTGAGGGTTTCGATCTGCTCGCACGACTCGCTGATCTTCAGCGACAGCGCGGTCATTGCGTTGATGGCATCGTCGACCACCTGGCGGCCGTCATGCGCCTGCTCGCTGGCGCCGCTGGCGTGCTGCGAAGCATCGGCGGCGTTGCGGGCGATTTCCTGGGTGGCGGCGCCGAGTTGGTTGATCGCGGCCGCCACGCTGTTGGTGCGCATGCTTTGCTCTTCGGAGCCGGTGATCGAGGCGTTGGAGGCGCTCACCACTTTTTCCGACAGGTCATGCACCAGGCGGGTGGCCGAAGACACTTCGCTGATCGAGGCATGGATACGCTCGACGAAGCGGTTGAAGGAGCTGGCCAGCTCGCCGAACTCGTCCTTGTTCTGCACGTCCAGGCGGCGGGTCAGGTCGCCTTCGCCTTCGGCGATATCGCGCATGGCCCGGCCCATGGTGGTCAGCGGGCGCATCAGTACTGGAATCAACAAGCCCAAGAGGCCTGCGATGGCTGCCACGGCGATGAGCATGGCGATGATCGCCGAGGTGCGGAACTGGCTCAGCGCCGCGAAGGCTTTGTCTTTGTCGATCGACAGGCCGATGTACCACTGCGCCGAAGGCAGGCCGGTCACGGGTGCGAACGAGATCAGTCGCTCTTCCCCGTTGAGGGTCACATCCTGCATGCCCGACTCGACCCGCAGGTTGCTGGCGGGGTAGATGTCCTTGAGGTTCTTCATCAGCTGGCTTTTGTCGGGGCTGACGATCACTTGGCCATCGCGGTCGGCGAGGAACGCATGGCCGATGCCGCCGAAGTCCACCGAGTTGATGATCTCCACCAGGGTATCGAGGGTCAGGTCACCGCCGACCACACCGATCAGCTGGCCGTCGGCCTTCGCTTTGACCGGGGTGGCGATGGTCACCATCAACCCGCCCACTGCGCCTTGGTAGGGGGCGGTCAGCACGGTTTGTCCAGCGCTGGCAGCGGCGCCGTACCAAGGCCGCTGGCGTGGGTCGTAGCCGGCCGGCATCTGCGTGTCGGGGCGCTGGGTGAACACGCCGTTGGCCTGGCCAAGGTAGGTAAACAGGAAGTTGCGCGTGTAGGAAGGCTGATCGACCAGCCCCGCCAAGTTGTCGCCAGCGCCTTGCTGGCCGATGTCCTGGGCGAGGTTTTCCAGGACCAGGATGCGTCCGCTCATCCAGTTCTGCACGCTGCTCGCTGTAAGCGCGCCGGACTGCTGGACCGACGATTCGATGTTCTGGCGAATCGTGCTGCGTTGCAGGTAGTCGTTGTAGAGGGTGAACAGTGCGAATGCCAGGACGACGACACCGCAGGCGCTGAGGAGAATCTTGTGGCGGAACTTCAGGTTCATGTTTCGAGACCTTGAGCCATTTCTTGGGGGAGGGCGCCGTGCGCTCGTGGCGCGATGGCGGGACCTTTCAAGGGTTTTATCGGCTCAGGGCGAAAAATGTTGAAACAGTTACTGGCTGTTCTTCATGCGATTTCGACGGACGGCTGTGCCAACCGTTCAACCAGAGTCCGCGCACCTTGGCGCAACGGCTGCTGCTTGCCCCAGAACGCATGCACCGGCAACTCCAGGGCGTTTTGCGTGTTATGAAAATCCAGCCGCACCAACCGCCCGGCAGCTATCAATGGCGCTACCCGTGACAAGGGAAAATCGCCCCAGCCAAGCCCGGCTTCGACCATCTGCAAGGCCAGGTCCAGGCTGTTGCTGCGCCAATGACTGGCGCCGATCAGCGAGCGCGGGTCGGCCAGAGGGAGCTCACTGCTACAGACCAGGATCTGCCGAACGTTGACCAGGTCCTCCAGGTAGCGAATGCGCCCGCTAAGTAGCGCCGGATGGTGAGGTGAAAGTGTTGCGACCAACGACTCGCTGGCGATGTGCTGAAAACTGCGGCGTGGATCGACCTGCAGCCCGGCAAAGGCCAGGCACAGGCTGACCCGACCGCTGTCGAGCAGTTGCAAGGCCTCCTCCTGCGGGGCGCTGAGCAGCTCGATGTCGAGCAATGGGTAGCGCTCGGCCAGGCTGGCAATGGCGCGTAACAGGGGGCGGTGATCGATGTCTGGCACCACGGCAATGGCCAGGCTGCTTTCCAATCCCTGGGACAATTCCAAGGCATGCACTTGCAGCAACCCCAGCTGCTCAGCGATCAGCCGGGCATGGGGCTCCAGTGCCTTGGCCTGGGCAGTGGGCCGGGCCTCGCGTGAACCGCGCTCGAACAGCGCATAGCCAAGCTCCGCTTCGAGGTTGCCGATGGCCATGCTCACCGCCGAAGGCACCCGCTTGAGCGCTCGCGCCGCTGCCGAGAATGAGCCGCGGTCGAGTACGGCGAGAAACACCTGAATGGTATCGCTGGAAAAATTCATAGGGTCGGCTCCTTTCAATTAATCTGAAAGCTGCTGACTTTCTCTGTCAAGTTTATTGAAGCATCCTGCACCGCTTTCGTAACCGCATCACCCGAGGTAACCCGGTGCAAGGACTTAAACGCAAACTGGTCTACGTGACCTTCTATGAACTGATCGGCCTGTGCATGTCGACCCTTGGGCTCGCCTACCTGTCAGATACCCAGGCCTCGCACACCGGGCCCTTGGCGGTGATGATCACCACCGTCGCCATGCTCTGGAACCTGATCTACAACAGCCTGTTCGAATGGTGGGAGAGTCGCCAGGTCAAGCGCGGGCGCAGCGTGGCCCGGCGGATTGGCCATGCCATTGGTTTTCAGCTAACGCTGGTGGTGTATTTGATCCCGCTGATTGCCTGGTGGCTGGACATGACCCTGATGGAGGCGTTGCTGGTGGACCTGGCGTTCATCGTGCTGGTGCCGTGCTACACCTTTGCCTACAACTGGGCGTTCGATCGGATCTTTGGCTTGCCGACGTCAGCTATGGCCACGGCTTGAGGTTAGCTGCCCCGGCTTCATCGCGGGTCAGCGCTAACCCTGTAGCGGGCTTGCCCCGCGATGAGGCCGGTGCAGGCGCCAGCGATTGTGCATCCTTGCTCAAAAGGCTGTCCTCCACCTGCCCCGACAAGTAATACACCCCAGACATCGCGCCACTCTGGCGATTCTCCATCAGCTCTTTCCATTCCTCGTTTAGCGCCACATTCAGAATCACCCGCAACTGCTCGACCATCTGTGGATGTTCACGATCGTGGGTCATCATGCCGATGCCGGTCGCCGCCACCGAAATCAACGCCCCGGCCGCCTTGCCCACCGCAGCGGCGACCGCACTGGCGATACCGCGCGGGGCCAGGGTCGCGCCAAGTTTTTCACTGGCGCGGGTGGCCACCGATGACAGCCCAACCTGGGTCTTGCTGGCCAGCTTCGCTGCCTGCTGATTGAGGTGCTGGCGTAAAGCAAGCCAGGCCGGTTGCTCATTCAGCGGCTTGGCCCTGAGCAACTGGTACAGCGTGGCGTTACGCGCATCCGGCGGGCCCAGGGCGATTGCCGGGACACGGTTGAGGCGTTGGCTGATCTGATCGGGCGGGGCGTTGTAGCGCTGGATGATCGCTGGCAACTGTTGGCCGAACAGCTGCAAATACAATTCGCTGGCGCGATCACGGATAGCCTCGGGATTGATCTGTTCGGCCACCGGTTCAATCACCCGCTCGTGATACTGCTCTTGCAGATATAACGCCAAGCGTTTCTCCGGTGGGTCAGCGCCATTGCCGCTGTTCATCTTGTACCAGGCCACTTTCATGGTCAGCCATTGCTGGGTCCAATAGCCGGTGAACCACGGAATGAAGTCGCTTTCGGTGCGCTGCTGAACCTGCTCCTTCCACACCCGCATCGAGCGCCGGGCATAGTCATTGGCTGAACCTGTGGCGCCCACCGAGGCCTCGATCAGCTCCTGGTCGATCTGTTGCCACATCGCTGCGGTCAGTACAGCGGGCGGCGGCGGGGCAGGCGGGCGCTTGCTGGCGCAACCGGTGAGGGCCAGCAATAAGAAGAGCACGACCACTGCAACACGCGGTTTCACGCAAATAGCCCCCTGGATAGAGGCTGGGTGGTTACCTGATTATAGGTAAGGGCCGGCAGTGGGGCCGGACGGCGGCCCCTTTTGCGGCAAACGGCATGCCAGCGCTTATCGCCAGTTCAGCACATTGCGTGCGGGCCGAGCTCCAACTTGGCTTCCAGGCGGTCCAGGTGCTCATGCATCAGCGCCAGGGCCGCCTGGCCGTCGCCGCTCTCCACCGCATCGATGATCGCCGAGTGTTCCTGCCAGGCGCAGTGTTCGCAGCAGGGCGATTCGTAGCGGGCGATGATCAGCGAGGTCATCGGCACCAGGCCGTTGAGAAAGCGCGCCAGCGGCGCGTTGGCGGCCATCTGCGCAAGCTTGAGATGAAACTCGCCGCCCAGGCGGATCGCCGTGCAGCGTTCACCGCTTTCATGGTGCTGGCGTTCGCGTTCGACCAACTGGCGTAGCTGGCGGATCTGCGTGGGCCGCGCACGCTGGGTGGCCAGGGTGATCAACGTGGTCTCGGCCAACCGCCGGGCGCTGAGCACCTGGCGTGCTTGCTCTGGATCGGGGGCTGCCAGGTGCGCCGTGTGGCTGGGGCGCTGGACCACCACTTGCTGATCCGACAAGCGCCCGAGCACCCGCCGGATCACCGTGCGGCTAACCCCAAAGGCGTTGCCCAGGGCCTGTTCGGGCAGGGCGCTGCCGGGTGGCAGGCGTTGTTCGAGGATGGCGTCGAACAGGCGCGGGTAGATCTGTTCGGCCGACAGGCGAGTCTCGCCAGCGCTGAGCAGGGCGGGCAAGTGCGGGGCGGCGTGGGCGCAGGCGGTCATGGTCGCTCTCCTAGATTCAGGGCCCGGGGTGTTCGTCCGGGATATTCAGTTCGATGCCCATGCGCTGGCCTTCCTGAAGAATGTGCCGACGCATCTGGGCGCTGGCCTGGGCGCTGTTCTTGTCGCGGATGGCGCGCACCACCGCTTCGTTCTCGCTTAGCCGCGCGGCCAGGTGTTCTGGCGAGTTGCGCAGCATGTCGGCGCTCTGCTTGAGGGCATTGCCGGTCTGCTGCACCACGCTCTGGAAGATCGGGTTGGTGGTCAGGGCGAACAGCGCCTGGTGAAAGGCGATGTAGGCGCCAACGCCGGCCTCACTGTCACCGGCATCCAGCGCTTCGCGCATGTCCATCAGGGTCAGGCGCAATTGGCCGATGTCCTGGCTGTTGGCCGACTGCGCGACCAGGCCGACGATGAATGGCTCAAGCGTGTAGCGCAGCTCCAGTACATCGGCCAGGCTGGCTGTGCCCACGCCATCGCTGACGTTCTCGGGCTGGGCGGCTTCGGCATCGAGTACCAGCACTCCCTTGCCGGGCAGCGAGCGCACCAGGCCGAGGGTTTCCAGCACGGTTACCGCTTCACGCAGGCTGGGCCGGCTGATGCCCAGTTGTTCGGCCAACTCGCGCTGGCCCGGCAGCATCTCGCCAGTGCGCCACTGGCCGCGAGCCAGCGCCTGGCGCAGTTTTTCCACCACTGAGGTGACCACGGTCGATGAGCTGATCATGGTTTGCTCCCTGTCGAAGGTTGCATCAAAGCTCCTTGAACAGGCCGGCGCGGTGGCCGGCCTGGGTCAATCAGAATTCCTGTTGATGGGCGTTGGGCTGCTTGCGCGGCAGCGGCGCGAAGCCCGGCTTGCCACTGAGCACGTTGTTGGCCCGCTCAAGGTCGATGTCTTTCTCCCAGCGCGCGATGGCCACGGTGGCGACGCAGTTGCCGATCAGGTTGGTCAGCGCCCGGCCGATACCCATGAACCAGTCCACCGCCAGCACCAGCACCAGGCCAACCACCGGGATCGCCGGCACGGCAGTCAGGGTCGCGGCGAGAATCACCAGCGCCGAGCCTGGGATGCCATGCGCGCCCTTGGACGTTACCAGCGACACCAACAGGATGGTCAGCAGGTCAGTCATGGCCAGCGGCGTGCCGGTGGCATTGGCGATGAACACGATAGCCAAGGTCAGGTAGATGGAGAAACCGTCGAGGTTGAACGAGTAACCGGTAGGGATGACCAGGCCAACCGTCGAGCTGCCGATACCCAGATGCTCAAGCTTGCGCATGATCTGCGGCAGCACGGCGTCGGACGAGGCGGTGCCCATGACGATGGTCAGTTCTTCACGCAGGTACTTGATCAGTGGCAACAGCTTCAGGCCGGAAAGGCGCATCACCGTGCCCAGCACGATCAGCACGAAGCCTGCGCAGGTCAGGTAGAACAGCGCCACCAAGCCGCCCAGGTGCTGCAGCGACTCCAGGCCATATTTGCTGGTGGTGAAGGCGATGGCGCCGAACACGCCCAGCGGCGCCAGGCGCACGATCATGCCCATGATGCGGAAGATCACGTGGCTGAGTTCGTTGATCAGCCGCGAGATACCCGAGGCCGACTCGCCCACCAGGTTCAACGCGCTGCCGAACAGCACCGAGAACAGCAGCACTTGCAGAATGTTGTTGTCAGCGAAGGCGCCCACCACCGAGGTGGGGATCAAGTCCATCAGGAAGGTGGCGGTGCCATGGATGTGCTGGCCGCGCTCGGCCAGGCCATTGGCGTCGGCCGTAGACAGCTGATCGAGGTGGATGTTGGCACCGCTGCCAATGCCGGAGGTGAAGGCGAACACCAGGCCGATGACCAGGGCAAGGGTGGTCAGCACTTCGAAGTAGATCACCGACTTCAGGCCAATCCGACCGACCTTCTTCAGGTCGCCAGCACCGGAGATGCCGCTGACCACCACGCAGAACACGATCAGGCCGATGAGCATCTTGATCAGCTTGATAAAGCCGTCGCCGAGGGGTTTTAGCTGCAGGGAGACTTCGGGAAAACTGAGGCCGCAGGCAATGCCCAGGGCAAGCCCTAGCACCACTTGGAGGAAGATCGAACGCGAGCACCATTTAAGCATGGGAGGGGTCTCTGATCGGTGTCCTTGCTTCGATGGCGCAGGGTCAAAGAGCGCAGGACTTAATTATTGTGGTCTTACCGGTTTGTTCAGTGCGTCCCCATAAAAGCGCGAAAAATCACACAAAGCAAGCAATTTTGGCCTTACCGGTCTGACCAGTTGTGGTGCAGGTATGGCTCGACCGCTCTGGTCTGCTGCACGCGTGGTTTTCAGGCCTTGGCCAGTGCCTGATTGACGGCGGTGATCAGCTTGGCGAGGTCCTTGGGCGCTGCGTTGTGCACGACACCGAACAGGTAGGCGCGCTGATCCTCTTCGTCGTCCGGTTCGGCGAAGAAGGCCTTGAGCTTGATCCCTAGCACCCTGGCAAACACCTGCAACGCGTCAATGCTGGGGGTGTAGGTGCCGGTTTCAAAACGACTGATGGTCTTGGGGTCGAAGCCGCTTTGCTCGCCAAGCTGAGCCTGTGTCAATCCGGCGAGCTTGCGGTAGCGACGCAGGGCAGATCCTAGACCTGACATCGTCATCTCTTAATTCCCATTTGGAATCAAGAACTTAACGATATATATCGTCATAGCGCAACGCCATGATTCATCACATTTATTGGCAAAATGTGATGAATTTCGTAGAATCGGCTTCTTTGACTGATCAGTCATTCAAGTTAATGTCCAAGGTGATTCGACCGCCTGTAAGGTCGCGCTAGCCGTTGTTGGACATTGGAGCTGGTCAAGGATGAACGGTTCCGGTAAGCCGCTGCCATCAAGGCAGGGCGCCGTTTCGTCTGCGAATGGAGTCTCATCGTGCGCCTCAACCTGCCGGTTTCGCCGGTCGAACAACGCTTCCCGCCAGAGCAACGGCTCATTTCGGCCACCGATACGGCCAGCCTGATCACCTACTGCAATGCCGAATTTGCCGCCATCAGTGGCTACAGCCAAGCTGAGCTGATCGGCCAGCCGCACAATCTGGTGCGCCATCCCGATATGCCCGAAGCGGTGTTCGAGGACATGTGGCGCTACCTCAAGGCTGGCAAAAGCTGGATGGGCATCGTCAAGAACCGCTGCAAGAACGGCGACTTCTATTGGGTCAATGCCTATGTGACGCCGATTCTTGTAGACGGGCGGCTGGTTGGCTATGAGTCGGTGCGGGTCTGCCCAACCCGCGAGCAAGTGCAGCGCGCTCAGGCCTTGTATGCCCGCTTGCGCGCAGGCAAGCCCGCCTTGTCATTCGGCCGGCGCCTGGCAGGTCTTGGTCAGGCTATGGCTTTGCCGGTGGCGGCTGGGGCGCTGGCGGTTGCGGCTAACCAGCTGTGGCCGGGTCTGCCGGGGCAGGGGCTGACGCTAGCGTTGTTCGTCTCATATGGGGTATGGGCCAATGGCGGTGTTGGCCGGCAACTGCGGCGGATCGTCAACGGCGCCGAAGGCACGTTCGCCGACCCGATAGTGGCGCTGACCTACAGCGATTTGCCTGGCGCCGCGGGGCAGCTCGAGCTGATTCTGATCGGCGAAGAGGCGCGGCTGAAAACCGCGCTGACGCGCTTGAGCGATCTGGCCGGACAAATGGCCGTGGCCGCCGGTGATGCCGGTCGGCTGTCGCGCAGCACCGAAGAGGCGCTGCTCGAACAGCGCGCCGAAACCGACCTGAGTGCCACGGCCATGACCCAGATGGCCGCCTCCATCGCAGAAGTGGCCAATCATGTGCAACTGACCGCAGGCGAGGCGCACACCGCGCATCAGTTGGCGGAGCAGGGCAGTCAGGTGGCCGATGCCAGTGGCACGGCGATCCGTGACTTGGCCGGCACGGTGGATCAGATCAACCAGGCGGTCACCGAGCTTGCCGGGCAGACCGATAACATCGCCGAAGCGGCGGGGATGATCCGCGCCATTGCCGAACAGACCAACCTACTGGCGCTCAACGCTGCCATCGAGGCGGCGCGTGCGGGTGAACAGGGCCGAGGCTTTGCCGTGGTCGCCGACGAGGTGCGGGCACTGGCCGATAAAACCCGCCAGTCGACCTTGCATATCCAGACCATCATCGACGGCTTGCGCGGCGGTGCCGAGCAGGCTGTGGCCATTGCCAGTCGCGGTATCGCCGGTGCTGAACAGGGCGTGGCGCGGGTGCTCGAAGCGCAGCAAGCCCTCGACGGCATTCGCCAGGCGGTGCAGCGCATCAGCGACATGGGCCAGCAAATGGCCACGGCTTCGCAACAGCAGTCGGCGGTGGCTGAGGATGTCTCGCGGCAGATCAACGGCGTGGCGGGCATTGCCCAGCAGAGCGCGCTCAGTGCCAATGCCGCGGCGTCGCGCGGCGCCGAACTGGAACAGGTGTGTGCCGGGCTGCGCGCCCTGGTTGAGCGCTTCAACCGCTAAGGCATGATGTACATGGATGATATCTATCGCGCGGCTGTGGACGCGGCCGCGATCTTTTCCGAAACCGACCTGCGCGGGCGGATTACCTACGTCAACGAGCAGTTCTGCAGCATCTCCGGCTATAGCCGCGAGGAGCTGCTGGGCGCCAATCACCGCATCCTCAACTCGGGTTTGCACGAACCGGAGTTCTTCCTCGAGATGTGGCGAGCGCTGGTCGCTGGCCGGGTGTGGAAAGGCGAAATCTGCAACCGCGCCAAGGACGGCTCGTTGTATTGGGTCGACAGCACCATGGTGCCGCTGATCGATCCGCAGTCGGGCAAGGTGCACAAATATGTGTCGATCCGCTTCGACGTCACCGAGAAGCGTCAGTTGCTGCACACCTTGCAGTGGCGGGTGGGCCACGATGTGCTGACCGGCCTGCCCAACCGCGCTTATCTCTCCGACCTGCTCAACCAGGCCTTGGCCTTTTCCCGCCGCGAGGAAATCCCGCTGGCGGTGTGCATGCTCGACCTGGATGGCTTCAAGGCGGTCAACGATGGCTACGGGCATGCCGCCGGTGACCTGCTGCTGATGGAGGTCGCCCAGCGCTTGCAGGGCATTTTGCGCGCAGGTGACTCGGTGGCGCGGCTATCGGGCGATGAGTTTGTGCTGATCTTGCGTCACATCGATGGCAGTGCGCCGCTGCATGCGGCGTTGCAGCGCATTCTGCACACGTTGGCCGCGCCGTATCTGATTCGTGAGCGCAGTCTGTCGCTGAGCGCCAGCATCGGCGTCACCCTGTTCCCGCAGGACGACGAGGACGCCGATACCCTGGTGCGCCACGCCGACCAGGCCATGTACGTGGCCAAGCAGCGAGGGCGCAACCGTTATCACCTGTTCGATGTGTCCCAGGAGCAGGAGCAGAAGGCCACCCACCAGACCGTGGCGCGGGTGCGCCAGGCCCTGCATCAGGGCGAGCTGTGCCTGCACTATCAGCCGAAGGTCAACATGCGTACGGGCCAGGTGTTGGGGTTTGAGGCGTTGCTGCGCTGGATGCACCCGGCCAAGGGGCCGGTGCCACCCGGAGCATTCTTGCCTTTAGTGGAGCAAACCGACCTGATCGTCGAGATCGGCGAATGGGTCATCGACCAGGCCTTGGCCCAACTGCAAGGCTGGCAGCGCCAGGGCCATCGCTGGTCAGTCAGCGTCAACATCGCCGCCCGCCACCTGCAACGCAGCGACTTCGTCCAACGCCTGCAAGACGCACTTTCCCGCCATGCCGAGGTCGACCCCAAGCAGCTCGACCTGGAAATCGTCGAGTCCGTCGCCATCGAGAACATCCACCATGTCAGCCGTTGCCTGGAGGCTTGCCAAGCCCTGGGTGTGCGCTTCTCGCTGGATGACTTCGGCACTGGCTATTCGTCGCTCAATTACCTCAAGCGCCTACCGACCCAGACCATCAAGATCGACAAATCATTTGTGCGCGACATCCTCCATGACCACGACGACCTGGCCTTGACCGGCGCGGTCATCGGCCTGGCCCGTGCGTTCGATCGTGAGGTGATCGCCGAGGGCGTGGAGAGTGTCGAGCATGGCCGGCTGCTGATGGAGCTGGGTTGTGAACTGGCCCAGGGCTATTGCATCGCCCGGCCCATGCCGGCGGGCGAAGTGGTGGGTTGGGTGGCCGGCTACCTGCAGCCGGCGCAGTGGCTCACACCTGTGGCGCCGTGCTCTTGACCGAGGCCAGTTCCGGGTGCGCCACCAGTTTGTCGATGTGCAACTCGTCGTTGTTCATCCAGGTTTCGGTCAGCACCCGGTAGTGCTCCATGTCGCGGCAGCGCATGCGCAAGCTGTAGTCGAAGTGGCCGCTGATAAGCTGGCATTCATACACCTGCGGGCAGGCACGCACGGTGGCCTCGAAGGCTTTCTGCGCGGCGCGCCCGCTTTGGTTGGACAAGGCCACCAGCACCAGCAATGACAAGCCCGGCGAGACCGTTTGCAGGTCGATGATCGCGCCATAGCCGCGGATCACGCCGCGCCGCTCCAGCTTGCGCACCCGCTCCAGGCAGGGCCTGGGGGTCAGGTGCACAAGGGTCGAAAGCTTCTCATAGGTGATGCGCCCGTTGTGCCGCAGCACATCGATGATAGCTTCATCGATGCGGTCCAGCGCGGCGGGGGCGTGAGCGGTGTTGGCCTTGGTATCCATATGCGGCGTGACTTCACTTAAGACGGTTGGAAAGGAACTGCCGCAGGCGATCGCTCTGGGGGCGATCGAGGATCTCGGCGCTGCCGTGCTCCTCGACCAGGCCCTGGTGCAGGAACAGCACCTGGCTCGACACCTGGCGGGCGAATCCCATCTCGTGGGTAACCATCAGCATGGTACGTCCTTCCTCGGCGAGCGTCTGTATCACCTTGAGCACTTCCCCGACCAGCTCGGGGTCGAGGGCTGAGGTCGGCTCGTCGAACAAAATGATCTCCGGCTCCATCGCCAGCGCGCGGGCGATGGCCACCCGCTGCTGTTGGCCGCCAGAGAGAAACGCCGGGTACTGCTCGGCTGCCCGCGCGGGCAGGCCGACCTTGTCCAGGTAGGTGCGGGCGCGGGCCTCGGCTTCGCTGGCACTGATGCCCAGCACCTTGCGTGGCGCCAGGCAAATGTTCTCCAGCACGGTCAGGTGGCTCCACAGGTTGAAGTGCTGGAACACCATCGCCAGGCGCGTGCGCAGGTTCTGCAATTGAGCCGGCGGCGGGGTGCGGGTGCCGGGGCGGATCTCAAGGGTCTGGCCGTCCAGGGTGATACTGCCGGCGTCGGGTTGCTCAAGGAAATTGATGCAGCGCAGGAAGGTGCTCTTGCCCGAGCCGCTGGCGCCGATCAGGCTGATCACATCGCCCTTGCGCGCTTGTAGCGAAACACCCTTGAGCACCTGGTGCTCGCCGTAATGCTTGTGCAGGCCGTCGACGCTGAGTTTGCGGGTGCCGCTGAGGCTGTGGGCGGCAGGGGCGAGTTCGTTAATGGGCAGGGACATGGCAGACAGGGTCATCGGTTCAGCCTCGGGCAGGGTTCAGAAAGCGCATCCAACGGCGCTCGGCCAGTCGGAACAAGCCGACCAGGGCGAAGGACAACAGCATGTACAAGATCGCCGCGACGCCGAAGGCCTGGAAGGTCAGGAAGGTCGCGGCATTGGCATCGCGGGCCACCTTGAGGATGTCGGCGACAGTGGCGGTGAAAGCCAGCGAAGTGGCGTGCAGCATCAGGATCAGTTCGTTGCTGTAGGCCGGTAGCGAACGGCGCAAGGCTGCAGGCAGCACCAAGAACAGGTTTAGCCTCCAGCCGCTCAGGCCATAGGCTTGGGCCGCTTCCATCTCGCCGTGGGGGATGTTGCGGATAGCCCCGGCGAAGATCTCCACGGTGTAGGCGCAGGTGTTGAGCACGAAGGCCAGCAGGGTGCAGTTCAAGGCGTTGCGAAAGAACTGGTCGAGCAGGGCGTGCTCGCGCACCACCTCCAGGCTGTACAAGCCGGTGTAGCAAATCAGCAGCTGGATATACAGGGGGGTGCCGCGAAACACGAAGGTGTACAACTGCACCGGCAGGCGCAGCCAGGCGCGGCGTGAGACCCGGGCCAGGGCCAGCGGCAACGAGAGCAGCAAGCCCAGGAGCATGCTGACCACGAACAACCAGAGGGTCATGGCCAGGCCGGACACGCCACTGCCGTCGCTATAAAGGTAGGCCAGGCCGTATTGCTGAAGCAGTTCGATCATCGCGCCAGCTCCTTGACTCCGGTGTTGTAGCGCCGCTGCAGGTAGTTGAGCAGTCGGTTGGAGAGGGTGGTGATCAACAGGTAGACCAGGCCTGCGATGCACAGGAAGAACAGCATGTCGTTGGTGGTCTTGCCGGCGTTCTGCGCGGCCTTGACCAGGTCGGCCAGGCCGATGATCGAGACCAGCGCGGTAGACTTGAGCAGCACCAGCCAGTTATTGCCCAGGCCCGGTAGGGCGAAGCGCATCAGTTGCGGGAACAGCACCAGCGTAAATCGCTGTGCCCGGCTCAGGCCATAGGCGGTGGCCGCTTCCAATTGGCCTGCGGGCACGCTGAGGATGGCGCCGCGAAAGTTCTCGGTGAAGTAGGCGCCGTAGATGAAGCCCAAGGTCAGCACGCCGGCGCTGAACGGGTCGATTTCAACGTAGTCCCAGCCCAGTGCTTCGGTCAGGTCGTTGAGCCAGATCTGCAGGCTGTAGAACAGCAGCAGGATCAGCACCAGGTCAGGCACGCTGCGGATCAAGGTGGTGTAGAGGGTGGCGGGGATGCGCAGCAGGGCTGAGCGCGAGAGCTTGGCACAGGCGCCGATCAGGCCCAGCAGCAGGCTCAGGGCCAGCGCCAGCAGGGCCAGTTTGACCGTCATCCAGGTGCCTTCGGCCAGCAACGGGCCGAAGCCTTGCAGGCCGCTCGTGAGCAAGTCGTTCATGGGGTAGGGATCTCGTGGAGGCCGCTTCGCCGGCAAGCCCGCTGCCACACAATGGCGTGGACAGCGAGGTTAGCTAGCGGTCAGGTCATTCGTTGTAGATATCCAGCTCGCCGACGTACTTCTTCTGGATCGCGGCATAGGTGCCATCGGCGTGGATCGCGGCGATGCCTTTATCGAGCAGGGCCTTGAGCTCGGGATCGGTCTTGCGCAGGCCCATGGCGATGTCCAGCGGCAGGGTCGGATCCTTGATCGCCGGGCCCGACTTGAAGCCTGCACCTTCGGGCTTGGAGAGGAAGTTGAGCTGGGCTTCGAGCTTGTCGGTGACGGTGGCGTCGAGGCGGCCGTTGATCAGGTCGGCGTAGTTCTGGTCTTGGGACTGGTAAGCCTTGACCTGGGCACCCAACGGCGCCAGCTTGGCGCGGGCATAGGCTTCTTGCAGCGAGCCTTGCAGCACGCCGACTTGCTTGCCCTTGAGAGATTCTGCGGTTTCGCCAAAGTCGGCACCATTGCGCACGATGACTGAGGTGGGGCTGAGGAACAGGCGCTCGGTGAAGGCGATCTGCTTGAGCCGCGCTGGGGTGACGGCCATCGACGACATGATGGCGTCGAACTTGCGTGCGCGCAGAGCCGGGATCATGCCGTCGAACTCGTTGTGCACCCAGGTGCATTTGACTTGCAGCTTGGCGCAGATGGCATTGCCCAGCTCGATATCGAAGCCTTGCAGGCTGCCGTCGGCGGCGACCGATTCGAACGGGGGGTATTCGGGGAACACGCCGAAGCGGATTTCAGTCCACTCCTTGGCTTGGACGGCGGTGGCGCACAAGGAAAGCAGAAGGACGCCGAGGCGTTTGCGCATGCGGATCATATGAAGGTCCCTGGGTGTTGTTATTTGAAGTAGGGGCAGTTCAGAACGGTCGGTTGCTGTTGTTATGGGTGACTCATCGGTCAGGGCTCAGGATGCGCGAGCTAGAGGGTTTTTTTGTGTCGTTTGGTGTGTGCTGGGCTGACCGATTCGGTCGTTAGGCGCGTGATGGCAGCGCAATCGGCTGTCGCGACATCGGTTTATAGAAGTGCGACAGCGGTTTTAGCGTGGGTTATGGCGTTTTGGGGCCGGCAATGCAGGCCCCAAAACAGCGTTCAGGCAATGCGTTTGACGCTGGCCACCTTCGGCTGCAACAGCGCATACAGATCCTTCGGATTCTCAAGCGCCGGCACCAGCGCGATGTCACTGCCAATCTCCAACGCCTTGGCCACATCCAGCACATAACGCAGCGCCGAGTAATCCTCGATGGCAAACCCAACCGAGTCGAACAGGGTGACCTGCACGTCACTCTCGCGCCCGGCGACCAGCCCCTGGACCACCTGCCAGAATTCAGTGGTCGGCGAGTCCGCCGGCATCTGCTGAATCTCACCCTCGATGCGGCTCTGCGGCTCGTACTCGACGATCACCCGCGCTCGCTCAACGATCTCCCGGTGCAACTCGGTCTTGCCGGGGCAGTCGCCGCCCACGGCATTCAGATGCATGCCCGGTTCGATCATCTGCGGGGTGAGAATGGTCGCGTAAGCCTTGTCGGCAGTCACCGTGGTGACGATGTCGGCGCCGCGTACCGCCTCGGCCACGGAGCCTGCAAGGGTCAATTTCAAGCCAGGGTAGCTGGCCAGGTTGGCCAGCAGCTTGGCCGAAGCGTCGCGGTCGATGTCATACAGGCGGATCTCCTCGATCCCCAGCATGGTATGGAAGGCAATGGCTTGGAATTCGCTCTGCGAGCCATTGCCGATCAGCGCCATGCTGCGGCTGCCAGGCCGGGCCAGGTAGCGGGCGGCCAGGGCCGAGGTGGCGGCAGTGCGGATGGCGGTAGTCAGGGTCATTTCGCTGAGCAGCACCGGTGCGCCGGTGTCGACGTCGCCCAGGGCGCCAAAGGCCATGACCGTGAGCAGGCCATTGTGGGTGTTCTTCGGATGGCCGTTGACGTACTTGAAGGCATACAAGTTGGCGTCCGATACCGGCATCAACTCGATCACCCCGTCAGGCGAATGGTTGGCCAGGCGTGGGCATTTCTCGAAGTCGTGCCAGCGCAGGTAGTCCTGGCGGATGTACTCGGCCATTTCGCCAAGGCAGCTGGGCAGGCCCTTGCGGTTGACCAGGCGGGCGAGGTCTTGCACGTCGATGTAGCGGGTCATGAGGGTCTCCTTCAAGGGTCAATGGCGCACGGGCAGGTGCACTTCGGCGAGCATGCAGCGGGCGCTGCCGCCGCCGATGCGTTCGATATGGTCGATGTTCACCACCACCGGCTGGTTGTGCCGCTCGACCTGGCTGCGCTGGCGGCTGTCGAGCGAACGCCAGGCGCTGCGCGACATCACCAGCAGGGGTTGGCCTTGTTTGTCGTGGACTTCGAGCATGTTGCCGGCGAAGTTCTCCAGGTGCTCGAAACCCAGGGCCAGGATGTCCTTGCCGGTATCGCGCAGCGAGTGTTCCAGGGCCTTGCGTTCATGGGCGTGGGGCAGGGCATCGAGGCAGGCGACGGCGAGTTGGCGGCCTACATTCATCATTACGTTGCTGTGGTAGATCGGCGCCTGTTGGCGATCAACGGCATGGAACAGGCACAGGCGATAGTCCAGCTGTTCGGCGAACTGGCGCAGCGCGGTCTCATGGGTGCGGTCGGAGTGGCAGGCGTAGCTGATCCGGTGTTCGCGGTCCAAAACCATGCTGCCAGTGCCTTCGAGGAACAGATTCTGCTGCTCCAGCGGGCTTAGATCGATGGTCTGGCCGATGCTGAAACGCTCGCGGATAACCTGCAAAACGCCCTTGCCGCGCTCCAGTCGGCGGTTGTGGCCTTGCATGGGGTAGAGCACCAGGCTGCCGTCGGCATGGCTGCTCCACCAGTTGTTGGGGAAGATCGAATCTGGGGTGTGCGGCTCGGGCGTGTCTTGCACCACCAGCACCTCGACTCCGTGCTGGCGCAAGGTGTCGACGTAGCCATCGAACTCTTCCAGTGCTTTGCGGCTGGCGCTTTCTGGATCCAGCGGGGCCTGCTGGAAACGGTTGTTGCTGGCGGTGTCGGGGTTGAAGGCGAACCGCGCCGGGCGAATCATGAGGACGGTATTTGTTGTTTGCATTAGGGCACGCATCCACAGGTGGGCTGTGTGTCCATTGTCCGCCCAAGGGTGATGAAATCCCGGCTGAAGCGCGGCTGGTGCTCAGCAGCTCCAGCTGAAAAAGTGGGGTGTGCAGCCGAATCGGCTGCACACTGTCAAAGCCGCGCCGGTCAGGCTTGGCTCACGTGGAACAATTCTTCAGCCAGCTGAGCATAAAGCGCGTGTTCTGCTTGGCGACGGGTGCTTAGCAGCAGCCTGCCTGCCTGCTCATACAAGCCACTCTCGCCAGGGTAGCGATTGGAAACCAGATCGATGCGTTGCAACACGCCGTCGATCCGCCAGACCAGCCCAGGCACCGCCTGGGTTTGTCGCTCCAGTTCAGCGATAAAGCGTTCGGGCACGGCGGGGCCACTGTAGGGGCCGGGGCTGGAGGTTGCCTCGCTGAGTTCATTGAAGTACTCCGAAGCCGCTTCCCAGTCTCGCGCCAACGCCTCGAACGAGACCGGACGCAAGCGCCGGATCCAGGCCTGCCAGAAGCGTTGCTCGCTGGCCCAGTGCGCCAGGTAACGAGCATCTGTCTCGCCCTCAACAGCCACTGCCAGGCGTTCTAGCGTCGCCTCGCTGAGGTTGGCCAAATAGCCAAAGGCGATCTGTCCGGGCTGCTCGGGCAAGCCCAGCCGGTCTGCGAGGTAGATCCGCGCAACCAGCGCCATTTCGATTTCATCCAGCGGGCTTTGCGGGTTGCTCAACAGCGCGTCGCTCAGATCGTCATCAGGGTGCAAGACGGGAGCCGCCTGGCGCGCTGCGTCGTCTTCTGCGGCTGCCAATGCGTTACGCCGAGCGACGCGGGCGTCGTACACGGCGGCGACTTGCCCATCCAGGCGGCTCTGGCGCGCCATGGCGGTGGCCACGGATACCGCCACGGCCTCGTCGCCAGCACCCGCTTGGGCGGTAGAAACGGCGCGCCAGATCGATACCTCTGTTTCTACTTGCTGGAACAGCAGACTGGCCTGATCAACGCACGCTTGGGCGGCGGCATCGATCTGGTTGACCAACTGTTGCTGCAATTGCGCCAATCCCCAACCGCCGTCTTCGCCGGCAACCGGTTGCAGGCCTAGCACACGCAGGATATGCACGATCCGTTCGCGCATCCGAGGTGGGCTGGCGACATATTCCGGCGTATCTACCATGCGCTCGAACAACCGGTACAGCGGTGCCCACATGGGGTCCTCGGCGTTGGCTTGACGCTGCGCTTGCAAGTCGTCGGGAAGCTCTATAGCCCAGGCTTGCTCGGGCGATACGTCAAGTGCGTCCAGGTCGGGAATGGCCGCTAGACCTGCATCACGCAAATTGACTTGGGCTTGTTCGTTGAATGGATTGCCGTCGAAGTCGTAGAACGTTTGCTCTTCACGGTTGCGGATCGCTTCGGCAAATGCGCTGTCATGCAGCGCGGGCGCATCGACCAAGCGGTTGCCGCTCAGGTCCAGTGACCGCAGTACCAGTGGGCGTTGGCCCATAAGATCCGGCAAACCCTGGGGCCATTCGCTGAGTTCACACTGATCGAGATCCAAAGACTCCAGGTGCTGCCAACCGGTTACATCGGGTGCCAGCTGCAATGGGTTTTCCCCCAAGCGCAGCGAGCGCAGGCGAGTCAATTGAGCGAGTGCTGCGCGGCTTTCGGCGGTCAAGGTGATGGCATTGGAGCCGAGGCTCAGTTCGCTCAGTGCAGGCCAGCCGTGCAAGGCTTGGAAATGCTCGGTATGCAGGGTCAGGGTGTTAAGGTCGAGTTGCAGCGCTTGCAGGTGTTGCAACTGCGCCAGTCGTTGCAGCGCTGCAACCGGAAGATTTTCAGCGGCATCGGTCAGGTTCAGGCGCTGTAGCCGCGCCAGACGAGTCAGCACATTGAGGTTTCGTTCGCCATCGAGCGGGAGGAAGTTCTCCGCGACATCTAATGCTTGCAACTCGCGCATCTGGGCGATGGGCTCAGGCAGCCAGCGCAGCATATTGGAGGAAATGTCCAGTAGCTGAACCCGCGGGAAGGCTTGCAGAAAGCCCTCCATGTTCATCGCTTCGCCGCTGTGTGAACCGTTGACCATGAGCACCCTGACGTGTTCGAGTTGGCTTGGCAGGTTGGGTAGCGGGCCCAGGTGCTCTGCCTGCAGGATCAGCCCCACATCACCCGGCTGGCCCTCCCGGCGCCAGGCTTGGCGTATCCGCCGCGCAGCCTCGGTACGTGCGGCCCTTCTTTGCTCAAGCGCGCCTACTGCGATGCCCTCGGGATCGTTGATCCAGGTATCGAGCGTGCGGTTGAGCCGTTGCAGGTCGGTGCGTAGACGTTCCAGCAATCTGCTGAACGCGCCTGGGCTGTTGCCTGCTTCCTCGCGCAAGCGCTGACGTAACCATTCACGATCTTGCGGCTCGCGGCTGGGAAACAGCGCATCAAACGCTTGCTCATCAGTTGTCCAGCCTTGGCCGCGGCCGCTGAGTGAGTAACCGATACGGCGCTCTTGTGGCAGCCGCGTTGGTAGGCGGTACAAGGGGCGCACTGGCGCCAGCCCCAGTTGCCTGGCGGTATGCCGCCGATCTATCGAGGCCTTTTCGAACAACGCATCACGCAGGCGCAGCGGTTGATGAATCTCAAGTTTCATTGCGACCCGCTCGGTATCGGGCAGTGCGTTGAGAATCGCCTGGTAGATAGTCATCTTGCTAGCCAGGGCTTGGCCGCGTTCATCATAGGGTTGGTAGCCCTGCGCGCTGCGCACCAGGGTTTTGACCGGCCGGCCCTCGGCGCCGCAGGCCTTGAGCAGCGGGCCATGTGGGCTGCCTTGGCGCAGTTCGAGGCGCACATCGTTGGTCCAGCCGGGTAGTTGCTCAAGCGTGCCGAAGATCAACGCATCACGGTCCTGGGCTGGGCCGCTTTGTTGATAAAAGCGCTGCAAAGCGCGGTCGATGCGCGCTTCACGCAAATACACTCGGGCCGTTTCGGCGATCGACAAGGGCAGCCGGCCGCTCTGTTGCATCTGCGTGACGTCCTTGGCATCAGCCTTGGCCAGGATCTCAGCGCGGGCCCTTGAGCTTAGCGATGGGAAGTCGTGCGCCAGTGCGCTGGCGTCTGTCCAGCGGCTCTCAGGCCCCGCTGCACCCGTTGCATCCAGCGCTTGCAGGCTGTCGAGCAGCATGGCGGGCGCGGCTTGCTGATCGACCATCACGCGGCGTAGCGCCGCTTCGCTGTAGCCACTGCAGCGCAGCGCGCGCAACAGGGTTTCATCGCTCACCGCAGGCTCGCACCTGGCGATACGCCTGAGCAACTTGGCGGTATTCCAGGCCAAAGGTTGCTCGTGTTCAAACTGCCAGGGTATTTGGCCGTTACCGAGCATTCGCGGTTGATACCGATGGCCCTTGGCAGGCGCCAATTGCCAGCCACCTTCAGGGTTTTGCTCCACGGGCAATGCCTTGCCCTCGAGGCTTAGCCAGTGCTTGCCTTGCCAAAGGTGCAGGCCTTGGCCGTCGCTGGCGGTGCCGGCGGGCCATGGGGTTAGCTCGCTGAAAGGCTTGAGATCGCCGTGCCACAAGCGTGAACTTGATTTGCCGGCAAAGCTTGTCCAGTGCTCCAGCGGACCAGGCGGTTCGATTGCCGCATGTGCAGCCCCCAGCACAGCGAACTGCACCAGGCTATCGAACACCTCGAAGAGATGCTCGATGGCCGCATCCGTTTCACCTTCCTCGAGGGCGTGGACCCCTTCGAGAAATTCGTTGACGATCTGCGCGCCTCCTATCACCAACATGACTTGAGCAAGGCCTGGAAGGAACAAACTGACCACGTTCAGCACCGTCAGGCCGACGCCGAACCAACCCAGAATTCGCTCGCGTTGCGCCTGGGCGTCTAATTGCGCGGTCGGGACGGCGAGGGTGACGGCATCGTCAAGTGTGCTCTGAACCTGATTGCTGGCGCGGGCAGTGAAGCAGTTGCCGGGCCACTGAGTGAACGTCAGGCTCAGGCGGGCATTTTTGTCCAAGGTTTCCTGCCACAGCTCATGTGGGGCGGGAAACGCACGCTTGATCCAGCTGAACGACTGGCCTTTTTCCAGTACCGGTGGTGTGGGATGAAGGGTTGCGTAGGGATAGCGCGGATAGAGCCTCTGGCGCAGCCGGGCGATAAAAGTAGGGCGTTGCGCGTGGCTGACGTAACGCGTGAAGAATTGGCGAAAGTGGGTGTTCCATAGCCTTCGAGTCAGCGCGGCTCCAGCGGCCTGCAAGGAGGGATACTGGCGCACTGCGCCCTGCTGATCACCCGGTAAATAAAGAAGGCAGGGTTCGGTTTGCCCTTGGGGCTCGCGGCGCACCAGCAGCGGGCCGCTCAGAGGTACGCCTAAGACGCTCAAGTAGCCACATTGCAGGCGCGCCGAGCCGTGTACTGAAGGGATCTCGACCGCTCCTGCCAGGGCGGCTTCGCCCAGCGCTTGCCCCCGGCTGTCGAGCCGACCCTGCATCTGTGCGCAGCTGAGCTCGGCGGCAAAAGCGGCGTGGTCCTGGGCGCGCAACAGGCTGCGAAAAATGTCGTTGTCGACATGATCGCGCAGGTGGTTCAGATAGCGCTGGCCCAGGTCAAGGTTGCGGATGCCCTTGACGAACCTGCTCGTATCCAGCGCCATCCGCGCGCCATCGGCTGAAGGATAAAGCCAAATTGGCGTGTCCGGCTTCAGGTTTTGCAAAGCGGCCTCCAACCAGGACATCGATCGGTGATGGCCCGGGGTGCGATCGCTGAGTACTGCTTGGTCAACCTGGGGCAGCGTCTGGCCGGGATACCAGGACTTAAGAGCGTCGTGCAGCAGTGGCCGGCAGAAAGTCTCGACCGATTGGATAGAGGCCATGGCCTGCTCCAGCTTGCGGGTGGCCTTATGACTGAGCTGCAGACGGCTTTTCAGCGTGCTGCGCTGCGCAAGGGTGCTCTGTTGCAGCCAACTCGGCATTCGTTGATGGATCAAGGCAAGGTGATGAGGCAGTGCGTGAGACATGAGCTGCTCCTGGTGTGTGGAGCAGCGAGGCTAAGCAAACGCCAGTGCCGGGGTTGTGTATCCGGTTACTACCTGTGCCGGACAAGGCTTGAGTGGGCGGGCTCGACACCTTGCTCACGCAAGCGCTTGTATAAGGTGGTGCGGCTGATACCCAGGCTGCGGGCCAGCGAGGAGAGGTTGCCGTTAGCCGAGCGCAGCAGTTCAACCAGGCTGCCGGTTGCCGGCGCATTGCCTGGCAACGCGCAACTTTCTGAAGGACCAGAGTGTGGTTCAGCAAAACCTGGTGGTAGGTGTTCGATGCTGATCGCAGCGGTGCCAGCGAGTGCCAGTGCCACTTGCAGCACGCTGCTCAGTTGCCGCAGGTTGCCAGGCCAGGGGTGGTTGAGCAAAACCTCCATCACTTGGGCAGTCAGCTGCTGGGGTTGCCCAGCCTCGCAATAGCGGGCATGCAGTTGCTCGATCAACTGACGCTTATCGCTACGCTCGCGCAGCGCTGGCAGTGTCAGGCTCAGGCCAGCGATGCGATAGTAGAGGTCTTGGCGAAATGAGCCGTCGCGCACTTGCACGGCCAGGTCGCGATTACTCGCCGAAACCACCCTGATGTCCACCGCCACTGGCTCAGCGCTGCCCAGCGGTTGAATGCTGCGCGATTGCAGCACCCGCAGAAGACGAGCTTGGGTGGCCAGTGGCATGTCGCCGATCTCATCGAGAAACAGGATGCCCAGGTGGGCCTTGCGGATCAGTCCAGGGTTGCCTTTGTGGTGGGCACCGGTAAAGGCGCCTTTGTCATAACCGAACAGTTCCGACTCCACCAGCTCGGCTGGGATCGCTGCACAGTTGACCGCCACCAGTGGTTGCTGGGCACGGCTGCTGGCGCGGTGCAGGGCTTGCACGAAGACTTCTTTGCCGACGCCCGTTTCGCCCTGAACCAGCACCGGGATGTCCTTTTCCAGCAGTAGCCCAGCCTGGGCCAAGGCCTTCTCCACACGCGGGTCGTAGTTGCCGCTGCGCTGACCAGTGCGCGGCTTGCGTGGGGCGTGCCATTGGCAATGCAAGCGGTTGCGCCCGGTCGCTTGCAAGGCAAACGGCTGGCCCTCGGCTTGCGCCAGGATCTCGCGTAGCGGGATCTGGAAGAGCTGCTCCAGATTGTGCTGCAGCGGCACCCGGCCCAGCAGGCTATCGGCCCGGTGGTTGGCGGCCAGTACCCGACCGTGTTCGTCGAACAGCAGCAGGCCGGCCCATGAGCTGTCGAGGTTATCCGGACCACTGTTGAACAGCAGCTGGTGCAATTGATCGGCATGCCGGGCGAGGATCAGCCGGTTCTCCAGGCTCTGGCTCATCATGCGCACCAGGCCCAGGGTTTGAGCGGCGGGCAGATAACCATCGCTGGCCACATCGAGCACGCCAATCAGGCCTCGCTCGGCATCGAACAACGGCGCAGCGGCGCTGGCCATGTAGCGATTCTGGCGCAGGAAGTGCTCGTCCTGGCTGACATGAATGGCTTCGCCGCAGATCAGCGCGGTGCCCAGGGCATTGGTCCCCACGCCTTGCTCGCGCCAGCAGGCTCCAGGGCAGAAACCATGTTGTTGGCGCGGCTCGACAAAACGCTGCGTACCCCAGGTCTGCAGCAGGCAGCCAGCGGCATCGGCGAGCATGACCAGATAGCTGGAGTTGCCCAACAGGTGGCTGTATTGCGGCATGACCTCATCTCGGGTTACGCGCAGCAGGGCTTGCTGGCGTTCGAGCAGGGCGTTCAGTTGCACGGGGGTTAGGCAGTCGAAATCCGGCGCGCCGTGGGGCGCCAGGCCGTGCTCGCGGCAACGCGCCCAGGAGGCCTGGATCAATTGGGCATGGGTCGATGCGGATGCGGCCATGGGCCTGTCCTGTGTGATTGTTGTTTTGTGCCGACCGCAGTTCAGTGTTGTTCAGCGCTGTTCATTGTCAATGCCGGGTCTGTTCAGTTGTGCAGCGAAACTGTTCATTGGTGTTCAGTCGCCTTGTGCTGGCAACCAGCGTTGATGCCTCGCGGCTCGGTGATAGAGCCCTCGCCCCTGGCCTGGCACGGATCTGGCTCTGGTCTGCGCACAACAACGACAAAAGGCCACGCCATGTCCCTGGTGCTCGAGCAGGTCAGCCGCAGCGTCGACAACCAGCCTTGGATTGTCGATGCCAGCCTGCGTTTCGAACCCGGCTCGTTCAACGTGCTGTTGGGTCGCACCCTGGCCGGCAAGACCAGCCTGATGCGCCTCATGGCCGGGCTCGATCGGCCTGATCGTGGTCGGGTGCTGATCAATGGCCAAGACGTTACCGGCGTGCCGGTGCGTCAGCGCAACGTGTCGATGGTCTATCAGCAGTTCATCAATTACCCGACCCTGACGGTCTTCGAGAACATCGCCTCGCCCTTGCGCCAGGCACGTCTGGCGGAGGACGAAATTCGTCGGCGGGTGCAGGAAACGGCGCAGATGCTGCGCATCGAGGCGTATCTGCAGCGCTTGCCGTTGGAGCTGTCCGGCGGCCAGCAGCAGCGCACGGCGATGGCCCGTGCGCTGGTCAAGGACGCCTCGCTGATCCTGTTCGACGAGCCGTTGGTCAACCTCGACTACAAGTTGCGCGAGGGGCTGCGCCAGGAGTTGCGCGAGCTGTTCGCCGCACGCAACTGCATTGCCGTGTACGCCACCACCGAGCCGAACGAAGCGTTGGCCTTGGGCGGTACCACGACCCTGGTTGATCGAGGGCGGATTATCCAGAGTGCAGCCAGCGCCGAGGTCTACCACCACCCTTGTAACGAGCTGGCCGCCGAGCTGTTTTCCGAACCGCCGATCAATCTGGTGCCCGGGCAGATCGCCGGTAACGAAGTCAGCCTGGCCGGCGCGGTGCACTTTGCCCGCAACGCCGACCTGCGCCGGCTGGGCGATGGCCAGTACCGCTTCGGCGTGCGTCCCAGCCATATCACGCTAGTGCCGGCGCATGACGATGACCTGGAGTTGCCGGTGCTGGTGGAGTTGGCCGAAATCAGTGGCTCGGAAACCTTCCTGCATGTGCGCAACGAGCACTGGCGAATGATTCTGCACCTGCCCGGTGTGCACGAGTATCAGGTCGACACGGCCATTCGTGTATTTGTCCCGACCCACAAGCTGTTCGTCTTCGACAGCGCCGGAGCACTGGTGCAGGCGCCTGGCCTGCGCGAAGCGAGGAGCGCCTGATGGCCGAGATTCGTTTGCGCCAGTTGGCTCACAGCTACAGCCGCCAGCCACGCTCATCGGCCGACTATGCCTTGCATGAGCTGGAGCATGTCTGGGAGCAGGGTGGGGCCTATGCCTTGCTTGGGCCGTCGGGCTGCGGCAAGTCGACCTTGCTCAACATCATTTCCGGTTTGCTCAGCCCCTCCCAGGGCGAGGTGCTGTTCGACGGCAAACCGGTCAATGAACTGTCGCCGCAGCAGCGCAACATCGCCCAGGTGTTTCAGTTCCCGGTTGTCTACGACACCATGAGCGTGTTCGACAACCTGGCCTTTCCCCTGCGCAACCAGGGCCTGGACGAAACCCGGGTGCGCGCGCGGGTGGCGGAGATCGCCGAGGTGCTCGACCTGGCTGAGGTACTGAAAAAGAAAGCGCGCAACCTCAGCGCCGACGAGAAGCAGAAAGTTTCCATGGGGCGTGGCCTGGTGCGTGATGACGTCTCGGCGATCCTCTTCGACGAGCCGCTGACGGTGATCGACCCGCACCTGAAGTGGAAGCTGCGGCGCAAGCTCAAGCAGATCCATGAGCAGTTCAACATCACCATGATCTACGTCACCCATGATCAGCTGGAGGCCTCGACCTTCGCCGACAAGATTGCGGTGATGCATGGCGGACGGATCGTCCAGTTCGGCACCCCGCGTGAGCTGTTCGAGCGCCCGCGGCACACCTTTGTCGGCTACTTCATCGGTAGCCCCGGGATGAACCTGATCGAGGTGCGCGCGCAGGCCGATGGGGTGGGTTTTGGCGACGTCCACCTAACGCTGCCAGCAGGCTTGCGCGAGCGTCTGGCGGAGCAGCCGGGCGGGCGCCTGCAGGTGGGTATCAGGCCGGAATTCGTGCAGGTTTGGGAGCGGCCGCTGGACGATACCTTCGAGGCGCTTGTGGTGGATGTGGAGGATTTGGGCACCTACCGCATTGTCACGCTCGATTTGGCCGGCACCCCGCTCAAGGCGCGTATGCCAGAAGATCGGCCGGTGCCACAGGGACGCGCCTGGGTCAGCTTGCCGAGCCAGTGGTTGATGCTCTATGTCGATGATCTGCTGCTGGAGCTGGCGCCATGAACAAGGTGCCGAACAACAAGGCCTGGTGGCTGGTGCTGCCGGTGTTCCTGCTGGTCGCGTTCAGCGCGGTGATCCCGATGATGACCGTGGTCAACTATTCGCTGCAGGACATCTTCGATCAGTCCAATCGCTACTTCGTCGGCACCGACTGGTATCGCCAGGTGCTGCGAGATCCGGCCCTGCACGACGCGCTGTTGCGTCAGTTCATCTATTCCGGTTGCGTGCTGCTGATCGAGATCCCGCTGGGCATCGCCATCGCCCTGACCATGCCGACCAAAGGCCGCATGGCCTCGGTGTGCCTGATCGTGATGGCCATCCCGCTGCTGATTCCATGGAACGTGGTGGGCACCATCTGGCAGATCTTCGGCCGTGCCGATATCGGCCTGCTCGGGGCTACCCTGGCGCAGTTGGGGGTCAACTACAACTATGCCGGTAACCCCTTCGATGCCTGGGTCACGGTGCTGGTGATGGATGTCTGGCACTGGACTTCACTGGTCGCGCTGCTGTGCTACTCGGGCCTGCGCGCGATCCCCGATGTGTATTACCAGGCTGCGCGCATCGACCGCGCCTCGGCCTGGGCGGTGTTTCGGCATATCCAATTGCCCAAGCTGAAGAATGTGCTGCTGATCGCGGTAATGCTGCGTTTCATGGACAGCTTCATGATCTACACCGAGCCTTTCGTGCTCACCGGCGGCGGCCCCGGCAATGCCACCACCTTCCTCAGTCAGACCCTGACGCGCATGGCCGTGGGGCAGTTCGACCTAGGCCCGGCAGCGGCGTTCTCGCTGGTGTATTTCCTGATCATCCTGCTGGTGTCGTGGCTGTTCTACACGGCCATGACCCATGCCGACAAGGACTAGGCCGATGACCCTGCGCAAGACAGTGCCCTTGCTGCTGTACTTCTTCTTCCTGCTGGTGCCGATCTATTGGCTGCTGAACATGTCGTTCAAGCCCAACAGCGAGATCCTCGGCGGCCTGACCTTGTGGCCAGAGGCATTCACCCTGGATAACTACAAGGTGATCTTCACTGAACCCAGCTGGTACACCGGCTACCTCAACTCGCTGTACTACGTGTGCCTGAATACCCTGATCTCGCTGGCAGTGGCGCTGCCGGCTGCGTATGCCTTCTCGCGCTACCGCTTTCTCGGCGACCGGCATCTGTTCTTCTGGCTGTTGACCAACCGCATGGCACCACCGGCGGTGTTCTTGCTGCCGTTCTTCCAGCTGTATTCCTCGATCGGCCTGTTCGACACCCATATCGCCGTGGCCCTGGCGCACTGCCTGTTCAACGTGCCGCTGGCGGTGTGGATCCTGGAAGGCTTCATGTCCGGCGTGCCCAAGGAAATCGACGAAACTGCCTACATCGACGGTTATAGCTTTCCGCGGTTTTTTGTGAAGATTTTCATCCCGCTGATCGGCTCGGGGATCGGTGTGACGGCGTTTTTCTGCTTCATGTTTTCCTGGGTCGAATTGCTGCTGGCGCGCACCTTGACCTCGGTCAACGCCAAGCCGATCGCCGCGGTGATGACTCGCACCGTGTCGGCCTCGGGCATCGACTGGGGGGTGCTGGCCGCCGCCGGGGTGCTGACGATCCTGCCAGGCATGCTGGTGATCTGGTTTGTCCGTAACCATGTGGCCAAGGGCTTCGCCTTGGGCCGGGTGTAGGAGGGCGACGCGATGGAGTGGATGGCCTGGACCTTGCCCACTGCGCTGTTTTTCATCGCAGTGGGCCTGATGCTGTTGGGCATGACCGTGCTTGAGCTGCGCCGGCCGTGCATCGAGCGGCGTGGTTTTCTGCCGATTGTCACCACCCGTGGCGACCGGCTGTTCATCGGTTTGCTGGCCAGTGCCTACCTGCACCTATTGATAATTGGGGTCAGCGACTGGCCGTTGTGGGTGGCCTCGCTGTTGTCGCTGGCTTGGCTGGTGCTGGTGCTGCGCTGGGGATGACTGGCGCCGTGGAATAACTCAATCGGGAGATCACAATGTTCGATAACGACAACAAGCGGCGACATTTGACCCTGGCCGCGGTACTTGTGCTAGGGCTGCAGGGCAACGCCTGGGCCGATCAGTACGAGGACGCGGCGAAGAAATGGATCGACAGCGAATTCAAGCCCTCGACCCTGACCCCGCAGCAGCAGATGGACGAACTCAAGTGGTTTATCAAAGCCGCCGAATCGTTCCGTGGGATGAAGATCAACGTGGTTTCGGAAACCATCACCACCCACGAGTACGAGTCCAAGGTACTGGCCAAGGCCTTCAGTGAGATCACTGGGATTGCGCTGACCCACGACCTGCTGCAAGAAGGCGATGTGGTGGAAAAGCTGCAGACCCAGATGCAGTCGGACAAGAATATTTATGACGGCTGGGTCAACGACTCCGACTTGATCGGTACCCATTTTCGCTACGGCAAGGTCGAATCGATTACCGACATGATGGCCAACGAAGGCAAGGCCTACACCTCGCCGACCCTGGATCTGCAAGACTTCATCGGCATCTCGTTCACCACAGCGCCAGACGGCAAGGTCTACCAACTGCCCGACCAGCAGTTCGCCAACTTGTACTGGTTCCGCGCTGACTGGTTCGATCGCCCCGAGCTCAAGGCCAAGTTCAAGGAGAAGTACGGCTACGAATTGGGTGTGCCGGTGAACTGGTCGGCCTACGAGGACATCGCCAAGTTCTTCACCGAGGACGTCAAGGAGATCGACGGCAAGCGCGTCTATGGCCACATGGACTACGGCAAGAAAGACCCATCGTTGGGCTGGCGCTTCACTGACGCCTGGTTCTCCATGGCCGGCGGCGGCGACAAGGGCCTGCCCAATGGCCTGCCGGTGGACGAGTGGGGGATACGCGTTGAGGACTGTCATCCGGTTGGTTCCAGCGTCACCCGGGGTGGCGACACCAACGGCCCAGCGGCGGTCTATGCGACCCAGAAGTATGTCGACTGGATGCGTGCCTATGCGCCCAAGGAAGCCCAGGGCATGACCTTCTCCGAGGCAGGACCGGTGCCTGCGCAAGGCAACATCGCTCAGCAGATCTTCTGGTACACCGCGTTTACCGCGGACATGACCAAGCCCGGCCTGCCGGTAGTCAACGCCGACGGTACGCCGAAGTGGCGCATGGCGCCTTCGCCGAAGGGGCCGTACTGGGAAGAGGGGATGAAGCTCGGTTACCAGGACACGGGCTCCTGGACGTTCTTCAAATCCACTCCCGAGAAGCAGCGCTTGGCGGCCTGGCTGTATGCGCAGTTCGTCACCTCCAAGACCGTATCGTTGAAAAAGACCATCGTCGGCCTGACGCCAATTCGTGAGTCGGACATCAACTCCCAGGCCATGACCGACCTTGCGCCCAAGCTTGGCGGCTTGGTGGAGTTCTACCGCAGCCCGGCCCGGGTGCAGTGGACGCCGACCGGCACCAACGTCCCGGATTATCCGCGCCTGGCCCAGTTGTGGTGGAGCCATATCGCCGAAGTGGCCAGTGGCGAGAAGACTCCGCAGCAGGCGCTCGATGGCCTGGCCCGCGATCAGGACCGCATGCTTGAACGGCTTGAACGCTCCAAGGCGCAGGCGACCTGTGCGCCCAAGCTCAATCCGGAGAAAGATGCCCAGTATTGGTTCGACCAGCCGGGTGCACCCAAGCCTAAGCTTGAGAACGAGAAGCCCAAGGGCGAGACGGTGAGCTACAGCGAGTTGCTCAAGTCGTGGGAGGCGGCGCGTAAGTGACTTGAGGGTGATGCTGTACGTGCCAAGGCGCAGAGCGTTCTGCGTGGGAGCGGGCTTGCCCCGCGATGAGGCCGGTGAGGGCTGCATGAAATTCAGTGCATAAAAAAACGGCACCTGCTAAAGGTGCCGTTCTCTATTCAACTCACTTATGCAGCTCTTCGGCGGCAAACAGTGTGTTCTCCAGCAAGCACGCCCGGGTCATCGGGCCCACGCCGCCCGGTACCGGGGTGATCCAGCCTGCGCGGGGCAGGGCAGTCTCATAGACCACGTCGCCCACCAGCTTGCCGTCTTCCTGGCGGTTGATGCCGACGTCGATGACGATGGCGCCTTGCTTGATCCACTCACCCTTGACCAGGCCTGGCTTGCCAGCAGCCACCACCACCAGGTCGGCGCGGCCGACGTGGCCGGCCAGGTCCTTGGTAAAGCGGTGGGTGACGGTCACGGTGCAGCCGGCCAGCAGCAGTTCCATGGCCATTGGCCGGCCAACGATGTTCGAAGCGCCCACTACGACCGCGTTCATCCCATACAGATCCTGCCCGGTGCTTTCCAGCAAGGTCATGATGCCTTTGGGCGTGCACGGGCGCAGCAGCGGGATACGTTGGGCCAGACGACCGACGTTATAAGGATGGAAGCCATCGACGTCTTTGTCCGGACGGATGCGCTCGAGCAGCAGCGAGGCGTCCAGGTGTGCCGGCAGCGGCAGTTGCAGCAGGATGCCGTCGACCGCTGCATCGTCATTGAGGCGATCGATCAGCTCGGTCAGGGCTTGCTGCGTGGTATCGCTAGGCAGGTCGAAGGCCTGGGAAATGAAGCCGACCTCCTCGCAGTCCTTGCGCTTGTGCGATACATAGACTTGTGAAGCGGGATCGGTGCCGACCAGGATCACCGCCAGGCCTGGCGTACGCAGGCCTTGCTGGCGACGCTCCACGACACGTTGAGCGATCTGCTGGCGCAGGCGGGCGGCGATCGCCTTGCCATCGATAAGGTGTGCAGTCATAGACGCGTGATTAACCATCGAGAAAGGAACATATAGAAGCGCGCATTCTCGCACGACACGGCGCGAGGGCAAAGGCGGGTGGTCGGGCAAATCCCCTAACCCCTTCAATAATTTAAATTTTTTAGAGAAAGAGGTTGACGCTTTTGCAGCTCGTCTATAACATTCGGCGCACTTGTCGGGCACAGCCTAGCACTGGTTGGCTAAGTCGGGCAGAATGAGTGGTTTAACAGCTTGACTGATAAGCCTCATTCGGTCAGGCGGCATGCTTATGCGCCCGTAGCTCAGCTGGATAGAGCATCCGCCTTCTAAGCGGATGGTCGCAGGTTCGAGTCCTGCCGGGTGCGCCATTAGGCGGCATAGGCACGCAAGTGAAGTTGTAGCGCGATATGGTGGGCGTAGCTCAGTTGGTAGAGCGCCGGATTGTGATTCCGGTTGTCGTGGGTTCGATTCCCATCGTCCACCCCATATTCTGCAAAGGCGCCTTGATTGTTGGATCTGGCGCCTTTGTTTTAAGTGTTACACGCGGACGTGGTGAAATTGGTAGACACACTGGATTTAGGTTCCAGCGGCGCAAGCTGTAAGAGTTCGAGTCTCTTCGTCCGCACCATGTTTCTGTAAGCTTCAACGCAACACTGCAATACCGCAATATGGTGGGCGTAGCTCAGTTGGTAGAGCGCCGGATTGTGATTCCGGTTGTCGTGGGTTCGATTCCCATCGTCCACCCCATATTTTTCGAAGGCGCCTTGATTGTATAATCAGGCGCCTTTTGTTTTATCTGCTTCACGCGGACGTGGTGAAATTGGTAGACACACTGGATTTAGGTTCCAGCGGCGCAAGCTGTAAGAGTTCGAGTCTCTTCGTCCGCACCATTCCCCTGCTTTCAACGGCCATCGAGCGCGTGTGAGGGCTCTAAAAAAATGCCGCCATGTGCGGCATTTTTTTTGTTCTGGCAGTGTCCTGTTCAGTGTTTTTTTTGGCGTTACCGTCATTCGCCTGGCGCTAGCGATTATGGGTGCGCAAGGCTGCAGGCCTGATCGTGCCTGACTTTTCGGCTGTTCTATGAGTTTGCTTGGGTTGGTCGGATTCTTGCTTGCGAATGTCACCTCGCCAGCCTGCCGGCTGCGTCCCTCGTGTAAAAAAAGGAACTGACCATGAAAGTCTGCAGCGCGACCCGAGAAAACTTTTACAGCCTGCTTGGCGCGGTATTTCAAGCGTTGGACAAGCGTCCGGTGGTGGCGGAGTTGGGTGTGTTGCGCGGGGAGAATGCGTTGAAGCTGCGCGCAGCCCTGGCGCCAGAGCGCATGGTTTTGATCGATAGCTGGAGCAAGGCCTCCAACGAGGCCTACAGTCCATTCGAGGAGCTGCCGTCGTGGGTCAGCCCGGTCGATGCCTATGAGTACTACTATGGTGGCTCATTGCACGATGAATCGACCTGGGACAGGCTCTACGACGAGTGCGCAGCGAAGTTTGTCGATATGCCCGAGGTGACGATGATTCGCTCCGATACCATTGGTGGGATCGAGAAGGTTCGCCAGCAAACCGGTATCCAGCAGTTCGACCTGGTCTATGTCGATGCCAATCACCAGTATGAATACGTGCTGCGCGACATGATGCGCTATCAGGAGTTCCTGGGTGAAGATGGCATCATGATGCTCAATGACTGCTGTCACAGTGAGAACGGCACCAAGCAGAATCTGGGCGTACTCGAGGCGCTGGGTAGCTTCCTCAAGCGTTCAGACTTCATTCCTGTGGCAATGACCAACACCGATTGGTCGGATGTGATCCTGGTGCGCCGTAACTCGATGCTGGTACAGCTTGTCGATATGGCACTGGCCAACTCTGATGTGCCCTATGTCGAAATCCCACATCAACTGATCACGGCGGCGCGTGTGGTGTATGGCGCGCAGCGTCACAATATCAGCTTCGTGTGAAGGAGGAGTGGCGTGCGCTGACAGGCTGCGCTGGTGGTCGGTTGTCGGTGCTGCTTGCCTGCCTCTTGTTGGTGGCTTGCCAATCGCCTCGTGAGGCGCTTGAAGCGCTTGCTGGCGAGCACCGGCGCACGGTCGAGGTGCTGGCCACTGCGGATTTTCCACTGGTCATAAGCGCTCCAGTCGGCGCGCTGCGCCCGGGTGCGTTGCGGGTCTATCTCGAGGGGGACGGGCATGCCTGGGCGACCTCCTCGCAGCCTAGCCTTGACCCTAGTCCGCGTAGGCTGTTGCTGGCTGGTTTGGCCATGGATGATCCATTGCCTTCGGTGTATCTGGCCAGGCCGTGCCAGTTCGTCAGTGGTGAGCGGTGTGCGCCCGCGCTTTGGACTTCTGAGCGGTTTTCCGAGTCGGTGCTTCTAGCGCTTGAGCAGGCGCTCGATCAATTGAAAAAACGTTACGGCAACCAGTCGTTCGAGTTGGTCGGCTATTCCGGAGGAGGGGCGCTGGCATTGTTGTTGGCGGGGCGCCGTAGCGATGTACTGCAAGTGCAGACGCTGGCCGGTAATCTCAGCCCCGCCGAGTGGACGCGCGCGCTGCAACTGACGCCGCTTACGGGGTCGCTTGAGCCGCTGCACTACCGTCAATACCTGGCGCGGATTGCTCAGCGCCACCTGCTCGGAGGCGATGATCGTCAGGTGCCTGGGCAGGTAGCGGCGGTCTATAAAGGTCAATTGGGTGTAGCCAGCTGCGCTCAATTCGTCACTTTGCCAGGCGTCGGCCATGAGCAGGGTTGGGCGCAGGCTTGGCAGCAATGGCGCGGTCGTCCATTAGGGTGTTCTAGCGAACGCCAATAGCTGTCAGTCATCCTGCCCTCTGGTGGCGGCCTTATAAAAGCTGATAGATTTCAGTCGGTTGAAACTCCGGTCGACAAGCCGGTAGAGGAATTGCCCCAATGATTGCAAAAGAAGCCCGCCAAGCCGTGGCGCTAGAGCGTTTCGCCCAAGCCAATCCGCAGATGCTCGAGGAGATTCGCGAGCTGGATCCGCGCGAGCAGGCCCAGCAGATTGAATGGGCGTTCGAAGACGCAGCGCAGGAGCAGGGTATAGAACCCTGGGAGTTGACCCTGCAACTGATCGCCGAGAGCCCTGAACAGCTGCAAGCGATGCGTCTGGAGGTCCATCGCGAGGTGGCCGAGGCGCTGGGTATGGAGTGGCAAGAGTACTGCGCGTTCAACGAGATCGATCCCGAGCAGGGGTGATGGTCGCTTGGCCGGGTAGTTGTTTGACAAGGTTTTTCAACTGCGTGCCCCAATCGGTGGCGTGCAGCCCTTAACGGATAGGGCCTGGCGGCTGATTGCGCAGGTCCTTGAATGAAATCGATCGGCGTGGTTTCCCGTCGTCCCGAGTGGGGTGACTTCTGGTGCGTGAGTCACTAGAATGCTTGCCCTTGATTCTGGAGTCGGGCTATCGCCGGCTAACGTCTGTGCAACGAGGAATATCCATGCAAGTTTCGGTTGAAAACACTTCCGCTCTCGAGCGCCGCATGACCATCGCCGTTCCGGCCGAGCGCGTCGAGACCGAAGTCAACAAGCGTCTGCAACAGACTGCCCGTCGCGCCAAGGTTCCAGGCTTCCGTCCTGGCAAGGTGCCAATGAGCGTCATCCGTCAGCGTTACGAAGACGCTGCCCGCCAGGAAGCGTTCGGTGACCTGGTCCAGTCGTCCTTCTACGAAGCCGTAGTCGAGCAGAAGCTGAACCCGGCTGGCGCCCCAGCTGTTGAGCCTAAGTCCTTCGAAAAAGGCAAGGACCTGGAATTCGTTGCCATCTTCGAAGTATTCCCAGAGTTCACCGTTGCAGGTTTCGAGTCGATCAACGTCGAGCGCCTGAGCGCCGAAGTGGCTGACGCTGACCTGGACAACATGCTGGAAGTCCTGCGCAAGCAGAACACCCGTTTCGAAACCGTTGAGCGCGCTGCGCAAAACGATGACCAGGTCAACATCGACTTCGTTGGCAAGGTCGACGGTGAAGTATTCGCCGGTGGTTCGGCCAAGGGCACCCAGCTGGTATTGGGTTCCGGCCGCATGATCCCAGGCTTCGAAGATGGCCTGGTTGGCGCCAAGGCTGGCGAAGAGCGCGTTGTCAACGTGACCTTCCCAGAGGACTACCAGAACCTCGACCTGGCGGGTAAAGCCGCCGAGTTCACCATCACTGTCAACAGCGTTTCCGCGCCTCAGCTGCCTGAGTTGAACGAAGAGTTCTTCGCTCAGTTCGGCATCAAAGAGTCGACCCTGGAAGGCTTCCGCAACGAAGTTCGCAAGAACATGGAGCGTGAGCTGCGCCAGGCGATCAAGACCAAGGTGAAAAACCAGGTCATGGACGGTCTGCTGGCCGCCAACCCGATCGAAGTGCCAAAAGCGCTGCTGGAAAACGAAGTCAACCGTCTGCGCGTACAAGCTGTTCAGCAGTTCGGTGGCAACATCAAGCCTGACCAACTGCCGGCCGAACTGTTCGAAGAGCAGGCCAAGCGTCGCGTTGTCCTGGGTCTGATCGTTGCTGAAGTGGTCAAGCAATTCGACCTCAAGCCTGACGAAGGCAAGGTTCGCGAGATGATCGAAGAAATGGCTTCGGCTTACCAGGAGCCAGAGCAGGTCATCAGCTGGTACTACAAGAACGACCAGCAACTGAACGAAGTGCGTTCGGTTGTGCTGGAAGAGCAAGTTGTAGATACTGTCTTGCAGAAAGCGACTGTGACCGACAAATCGGTCTCGTACGAAGACGCAGTCAAACCAGCCCAGGCGCCTGCCGAAGCTGAGTAAGCTGCCCCTCTCGTAGGAAGCCCCCACAAGCCAGCCTTCGCGCTGGCTTGTGCGTATTCAAGCCATGACTATTTGGGAGTGAGTGCAGGACATGTCCCGCAATTCTTATATTCAGCAGAGCTCTGACATCCAGGCCGCAGGCGGCTTGGTCCCGATGGTTATCGAGCAGTCCGCCCGTGGCGAACGCGCCTATGACATCTACTCGCGCCTGTTGAAGGAGCGAGTGATCTTCCTGGTAGGTCCGGTAGAAGACTACATGGCCAACCTGGTCGTGGCGCAACTGCTGTTCCTGGAAGCGGAAAACCCGGACAAGGATATCCATCTCTACATCAACTCACCGGGCGGTTCGGTGACTGCTGGTATGTCGATCTACGACACCATGCAGTTCATCAAGCCGGACGTCTCCACCATCTGCATCGGCCAAGCCTGCAGCATGGGCGCCTTCCTGTTGACCGCGGGTGCCAAAGGCAAGCGTCACTGCCTGCCGAACTCGCGCGTCATGATCCACCAGCCGCTCGGCGGCTTCCAGGGTCAGGCGACCGACATCCAGATCCACGCCCAGGAGATCCTCAGCATCAAGGGTCGTCTGAACGAGCTGCTGGCCTACCACACCGGCCAGGACCTCGAGACTATCCAGCGTGATACTGAGCGCGACAACTTCATGAGCGCCCAGCGCGCGGCCGAGTACGGCCTGATCGACTCGGTATACGACAAGCGGCAACTGGTCTCCTGATCCCAGGGGCCAGAGCGGGTAGGCGCCGAAAGCGCCTACCTGCGGACTTGAAAAAGCCCGCAATTGCCTTCATCTTGTGTTTCAAGCCTACCGGATTGGATCGATCGAATGACTGACACCCGTAACGGCGAGGACAGCGGCAAATTGCTCTATTGCTCCTTCTGCGGCAAAAGCCAGCACGAAGTGCGCAAATTGATTGCCGGGCCCTCGGTATTTATCTGCGACGAGTGCGTCGACCTGTGCAACGACATCATCCGCGAGGAGGTGCAGGAAGCCCAGGCCGAGAGCAACGCGCACAAACTGCCTTCGCCGAAAGAAATCAGCGGCATCCTGGACCAGTACGTCATTGGTCAGGAGCGCGCCAAGAAGGTGCTGTCCGTAGCGGTGTACAACCACTACAAGCGCCTGAACCAGCGTGACAAGAAGGGCGACGAAGTCGAACTGGGTAAAAGCAACATCCTGCTCATCGGGCCTACTGGCTCGGGCAAGACCCTGCTCGCCGAAACCCTTGCACGGCTGTTGAACGTACCGTTCACCATTGCTGACGCCACCACCCTGACCGAAGCGGGTTATGTCGGTGAGGACGTTGAGAACATCATTCAGAAACTGCTGCAAAAGTGCGACTACGACGTAGAAAAAGCCCAGATGGGCATTGTCTACATCGACGAGATCGACAAGATTTCGCGCAAGTCGGACAACCCGTCGATCACCCGTGACGTTTCGGGCGAGGGCGTGCAGCAGGCACTGTTGAAGCTGATCGAAGGCACCGTGGCCTCCGTGCCGCCGCAAGGTGGCCGTAAGCACCCGCAACAGGAATTCCTGCAGGTTGATACCCGCAATATCCTGTTCATCTGCGGTGGCGCATTCTCGGGGCTGGAGAAAGTCATCCAGAACCGTTCCACCAAAGGTGGCATCGGCTTCAGTGCTGAAGTGCGCAGTAAGGAAGAAGGCAAGAAGGTCGGTGAATCCCTGCGTGAAGTCGAGCCTGACGATCTGGTCAAGTTCGGTCTGATCCCGGAATTCGTTGGTCGTCTGCCAGTGCTGGCGACGCTCGACGAACTGGATGAGGCTGCGCTGATGCAGATCCTCACCGAGCCGAAGAACGCGCTGACCAAGCAATATGGCAAGCTGTTCGAAATGGAAGGCGTGGACCTTGAGTTCCGCAGCGACGCGCTCAAGGCCGTTGCTCGCAAGGCTCTGGAGCGCAAGACTGGCGCCCGTGGCCTGCGTTCGATCCTCGAAGGCGTGCTGCTCGACACCATGTATGAAATTCCTTCGCAGAAGGAAGTCAGCAAGGTGGTGATCGACGAGAGCGTCATTGAAGGTAGCTCGCAACCGCTGCTCATCTACGAGAACAGCGAGCCGCAAGCCAAAGCCGCGCCAGACGCCTGATTCAGGTATTTGTTGCGTAAACAGAAGGGGCCTACGGGCCCCTTTCTGCTTTTCCTGCTTAAGCGCTTGTAATTTCGCAGGGCTGCCCCCACATTAGGTCCAAGCATCATTTCCACCGGTTTCCGGCCATAAGGCCGCTGTAGAGGCGAAATCATGAAGACCACCCTCGACTTGCCTCTTTTGCCATTGCGCGATGTCGTCGTCTATCCGCACATGGTTATCCCGCTGTTCGTGGGGCGCGAAAAATCCATCGAGGCCCTCGAGGCCGCGATGACGGGCGAAAAGCAGATCCTGCTGCTGGCCCAGAAGAATCCAGCCGATGATGATCCAGGTGAAGACGCCCTGTATCGCGTGGGCACCATAGCCACTGTCCTGCAGCTGCTGAAACTGCCCGACGGTACCGTCAAGGTGCTGGTCGAGGGTGAGCAGCGCGGCGCGGTCGAGCGTTTCACTGAAGTCGATGGGCACGTACGTGCCGAAGTCAGCCTGATCGATGAAATCGACGCACCTGAACGTGAGTCGGAAGTCTTCGTGCGCAGCCTGCTGTCGCAGTTCGAGCAATACGTGCAGTTGGGCAAGAAGGTGCCAGCAGAAGTGCTGTCCTCGCTCAACAGCATCGAAGAGCCTGGGCGCCTGGTCGATACCATGGCCGCGCACATGGCGCTGAAGATCGAGCAGAAGCAGGAGATCCTCGAGATCGTCGACCTGCAGACACGTGTCGAACACGTGCTGGCCCTGCTGGACGCGGAAATCGACCTGTTGCAAGTTGAGAAGCGTATCCGTGGTCGGGTCAAGAAGCAGATGGAGCGCAGCCAGCGCGAGTACTACCTGAATGAGCAGATGAAGGCCATTCAGAAAGAGCTCGGCGATGGCGATGAAGGTCACAACGAGGTCGAGGAGCTGAAAAAGCGTATCGACGCCGCTGGCCTGCCCAAAGACGCCCTGGCCAAGGCCCAGGCCGAGCTGAACAAGCTCAAGCAAATGTCGCCGATGTCGGCTGAGGCCACCGTGGTCCGCTCCTACCTGGACTGGCTTGTACAGGTGCCGTGGAAGGCGCAGAGCAAGGTCCGTCTCGATCTGACCAAGGCCGAGGAAATTCTCGACGCCGACCACTACGGCCTGGAGGAGGTCAAGGAGCGCATCCTTGAGTACCTCGCCGTGCAAAAACGGGTGAAGAAGATCCGTGGTCCGGTGCTGTGCCTGGTCGGTCCTCCGGGTGTCGGCAAGACCTCGCTGGCCGAGTCGATCGCCGCTGCGACCAACCGCAAGTTCGTGCGCATGGCCCTTGGTGGGGTGCGTGACGAGGCTGAGATCCGTGGCCACCGCCGCACCTACATCGGCTCCATGCCCGGTCGTCTGATTCAGAAAATGACCAAGGTGGGTGTACGCAATCCGCTGTTCTTGCTCGATGAAATCGACAAGATGGGCAGCGACATGCGTGGTGACCCGGCATCGGCGCTGCTGGAAGTGCTCGACCCCGAGCAGAACCACAATTTCAACGATCACTACCTGGAGGTCGACTACGACCTGTCGGATGTGATGTTCCTGTGCACCTCCAACTCGATGAACATCCCGCCGGCGCTGCTTGACCGGATGGAAGTGATCCGCCTGCCGGGTTACACCGAGGACGAGAAGATCAACATCGCGGTCAAGTACCTGGTGCCCAAGCAGGTCAAGGCCAACGGTTTGAAGAAGGATGAGCTTGAGGTCGACGTCAGTGCGATCCGCGACATCATTCGCTACTACACCCGTGAAGCTGGCGTGCGTGGCCTGGAGCGGCAAATTGCCAAGGTTTGCCGCAAGGTGGTCAAGGAACACACCGGGCAGAAACTGGTGAAGGTCAAGGTCACTGGCGAGCAGCTCGAACAGCTGCTGGGTGTGCGCAAGTTCCGCTACGGCCTGGCCGAGCAGCAGGACCAGATTGGCCAGGTTACCGGCCTTGCCTGGACCCAGGTGGGTGGCGAACTGCTGACCATCGAAGCGGTGGTCATCCCGGGCAAAGGCCAGTTGATCAAGACCGGTTCGCTGGGCGATGTGATGGTCGAATCGATCACTGCCGCGCAGACCGTAGTGCGTAGCCGCGCCCGCAGCCTGGGGATTGCCGCCGATTTCCACGAGAAGCGTGACGTGCACATTCACATGCCCGAGGGCGCCACGCCCAAGGACGGCCCGAGTGCCGGTATCGGCATGTGCACTGCACTGGTCTCGGCCCTGACCCAGATCCCGGTGCGGGCAGATGTCGCGATGACCGGCGAAATCACCCTGCGCGGGCAGGTTCTGGCCATTGGTGGTTTGAAGGAAAAACTGCTTGCAGCGCACCGTGGTGGGATCAAGACCGTGATCATTCCAGAGGAGAATGTTCGCGATCTGAAGGAGATTCCGGAAAATATCAAACAGGATCTTCAGATCAAACCGGTCAAATGGATTGACGAAGTCCTCCAAATTGCGCTGCAATACGCCCCGGAGCCCTTGCCAGATGTGGCTCCTGAGATTGTCGCGAAGGATGACAAGCGCGACAGCGATGCCAAGGAAAGAATCAGCACGCACTAATCCGTTTCTCGCTGGGGGGCTTTCCTTGACAGTTTTTTCGGGCCCTTGTTATAAAGCGGCACGCCAGTGTCAACAGGCCACCCAGCGCTAGTTTCATACGCTTTTCATTACATACTTAGAAACAAACTCAAATAGAGATATAAGGGGACTTAGAGTGAACAAGTCGGAACTGATTGACGCTATCGCCGCATCTGCTGATATTTCGAAAGCCACCGCCGGCAAGGCGCTGGACGCCGTAATCGAATCCGTCACCGGCGCCCTGAAGCAAGGTGATGACGTGGTACTGGTAGGCTTCGGTACTTTCTCCGTCAAGGATCGCGCTGAGCGCACCGGCCGCAACCCGCAAACCGGTAAGGCGATCAAGATCGAAGCTGCCAAGGTTCCAGGTTTCAAAGCTGGTAAAGGCCTGAAAGACGCCGTCAACTAAGACGTCTCTTTCAGCCGGTCCGGGCGCCGCCAGGGCCGACCGCGTGACGGCGGGACGCAAACGTTCCCGCCCGACACGCTCGCTTCGAGAAGGCGCATCTTCGGATGCGCCTTTCTTCTATCAGGACTCTACCCACGCTCCGCGGTTGACGACGCAGTGGTACAACCGTTTCTGGGGGACGCATGCTGCAGAATATCCGGGACAATTCACAAGGTTGGATTGCCAAGTCCATCATCGGCCTTATCGTCGTGTTGATGGCGTTGACTGGCTTCGAGGCCATTTTCCAGGCCGCCAGCCATAGCCAGGACGCCGCCAAGGTGAACGGCCAGACCATCAGCCAGAACGAGCTGAGCCAGGCCGTCGACATGCAGCGCCGCCAGCTGTTGCAACAGCTGGGCAAGGATTTCGATCCTGCTCTGCTGGATGAGAAGATGTTGCGCGAAGCCGCGCTCAAGGGGCTGATCGATCGCAAACTGCTGTTGCAGGGTGCCGAAGACGCCAAGTTCGCATTCTCCGAGGCTGCACTGGACCAAGTGATCCTGCAGACGCCGGAGTTCCAGGTTGACGGCAAGTTCGACGCCAACCGCTTCGACCAGGTCATCCGCCAGATGGGCTACGGTCGCATGCAGTTCCGTGACATGCTCGCCGAAGAAATGCTCATCGGCCAGCTGCGCACCGGGCTTGCCGGTAGCAGCTTCGTCACCGACAAGCAGGTCGATGCGTTTGCCCGTCTGGAAAAGCAGACCCGTGATTTCGCTTCGCTGACCTTCAAGGCCAACCCGGCTGCGGTCAACGTCAGCGACGACGAGGTCAAGGCCCATTACGAGCAGCACGCCAAAGAGTTCATGACGCCTGATCAGGTGGTCATCGACTACATCGAGCTGAAGAAGTCGGCGTTCTTCGACCAGGTCAAGGTCAACGAGGACGAGCTCAAGGCGCTGTACGAGAAAGAAATCGCCAACCTGTCCGAGCAACGCCATGCCGCGCACATCCTCATCGATGTCAACGACAAGGTCAGCGAAGCCCAGGCCAAGGCGCGTATCGAAGAGATCCAGCAACGTCTGGCCAAGGGTGACGACTTCGCCAAACTGGCCAAGGAGTTCTCCCAGGATCCAGGTTCCGCCACCACCGGTGGTGACCTCGGCTTCGCAGGGCCTGGCGTTTACGACCCAGCCTTCGAAGATGCGCTGTACAAGCTGAACCAGGACCAGGTCTCCGCGCCAGTGCGCACCGAGTACGGCTATCACCTGATCAAGCTGCTGGGCGTCGAGGCACCTGAAGTGCCGAGCTTTGCCAGCCTGAAAGACAAGCTGACGCGTGAGCTCAAGACCCAGCAGGTCGAACAGCGCTTCGTCGAAGTGACCAAGGAACTCGAAGATGCTGCCTTCGAAGCCTCCGACCTGGCCCAGCCGGCCCAGGACCTGGGCTTGAAAGTACAGACCTCGGCGCCATTCGGTCGTGAAGGTGGCGAAGGCATCACCGCCAACCGTGCGGTAGTGCAGGCGGCCTTCAGCGAAGAAGTGATCGATGAAGGTTCCAACAGCAACGCCATCGAGCTCGACCCGGAAACCGTGATCGTGCTGCGCGCCAAGGAACACCGCAAGCCAGAGCAACTGCCTTTGGAAGCGGTGGCCAAGAATATCCGCGAGCACCTGGCCAAAGAGAAGGCGACCGCCGAACTCAAAGCCAAGGCTGACAAGCTGATCGCAGGTCTGCGTGATGGTTCGATCGCTGCCGGCACCGCCCACGAAGGTCAGAGCTGGAAGGTCCAGGAAGCGGTCACCCGCGGCCAGGACGGCATCGATCCGGTCGAACTGCAAGCGGTGTTCCGCCTGGCCAAGCCAGCCGCCAAGGACAAGCCGGAATACGGCAGTGTGGTCCTGGCCGATGGCAGCCTGGTGGTAGTGCAGCTCAAAGGCGTCAACGAAGGCGCTGCGGCCACCGACGAGGAGAAGCAGCAGATCCGTCGCTACCTCGCCTCGCGTGCAGGCCAGCAGGACTTTGCCGCCTACCGCAAGCAGCTGGAAGCCAATGCCGATATCACGCGCTACTGAGTGATCATTGGATAACCAAACAGGCCGCTTTTGCGGCCTGTTTGCTTTACGCGCTCTGAAGTACCCATGCCGACCTCATCGCGGGGCTAGCCCAGAGCCATCCCATGGCTAGCTCAGCGACCTCGTGGGAGCGGGCTTGCCCCGCGATGCTCAGCTTGCATCAACGCCGTGTCCCTTCGTAGTTATCCAGCGTATCGCGTGCAATCTCCCGTCCCAGCGCGATCAACTCCGGCGCCTTGTAGAACTCGAAGAACTGGCACACCCGCTTGGGCACGTTGATCAGTACATCCGGCGGATAGCCGGCGATCTTGTACTGAGCCAGCGAGGTCTGCATCACTTCAAAACTTTGGTTGATCAGGTCCAGCAACGACGCAGGTCCGACGTTGTCGATGATGAACGAGCCGGTCGCCGACTTCGGCGCGCCGCTGCTTTCCGGCGCCGCCGCCGGTTGCTGGCCTTCAGGTTCGGCCGAGTCACTGAGCCAGGGGTTGGGCGGCGCCATGCCCTCGGCAGTGATCTCCTGTTCGATGCGGATCATCTGCTCGGCCGGCTTGCGTCGAAACGGCAGGCGCGAGCCTACCGAGTTGATCAAGGAATCAAAGCGTTTCTTGAACGCTGCAGGGCGCTCGATTACGGGCAGTTGGTACTGCTTCTGGTTGGTGGCGTTGAGGTTGACCGCGATGATCAGGTCGCAGTGGCTGGACACCACTGGCACGATCGGCAACGGGTTGAGGATGCCGCCGTCCACCAGCATGCGATTGCCTTGCACCACGGGCGTGAACAGACTGGGGATCGCCGCCGAAGCGCGCATGGCCTGATGCAGGCAACCTTCCTGGAACCAGATTTCCTGTTGGTTGGTCAGGTCGGTGGCTACCGCGGTATAGGGGATACGCAGCTGCTCGATGTTGATCTCGCCCACGATCTTGCGGATCTGGCCAAACACCTTATCGCCGCGAATGGCGCCAAGGCGAAAGCTCACGTCGACCAAGCGCAACACATCCAAATAATCCAGGCTTTCGATCCAGTGTCGGTATTCGTCGAGCTTGCCAGCGGCGTAGATGCCACCGACCACGGCGCCCATGGAGCAGCCGGCGATGCAGGCGATGTCATAGCCGCGTCGCTCGATTTCTTCGATCACACCAATGTGGGCATAGCCCCGTGCACCACCTGATCCCAGCACCAACGCGACACGTTTGCTCATAGAATTCCCCCGCAGCTGTGCAACCATGGTCCAACAATGCACCCATTGCACCCTGTGCTTCAATGGACGCCGCGCTGAGCTACGCTGAACAGGGCACTTTTCCCTAGCCTGAGCGTCGAACGGCCACTGACTTTTCACCTTTGGAGTATTACCGATGAAAGCCTGGATCTGCCTTCCACTGATCGCCCTGGCCCTGGCTGGCTGCGCGGGCAAGACGGCCTACCGTGACAGCTGCGCGACCCAGCTGGATGCCGCCTGGAAGGAGCTTGACCTGGCCAAGGCCGAGGGCTTTGCCGGGACTGTCAGCTACTCCAAGGCGTTATCGCTGCTGACCGGTGCCAAGACCCAGCAGCAGTTCGAAGGGTTCGAGGGCTGCACCAAGAAAGCCGAGAAGGCGCGTTTCTACATCCGTGAGTCGCGCGCGGGTCGTTGACCAAGGAGCCTTGAATGTCTGCCATGCTCGATCATGTCGTCGCGCAACTATTGACCTTGCAGGTACGCCTGCTGGCCTGCCGCGAGCGCTTGGCAGGCGATGTCGACAGCGAGGCGCTGCATGACCTGCGCACCACCACCCGGCGCTTGCGCAGCCTGCTCAGGCCGTTGCGCGGCCTGCCAGGGGTCGAGCAGCTGGAAGATGCCGCTGGGGCCCTGGGCGATCTGACTACGCCACTGCGCGATCGTGAGGTGCTGGCCGACCAGTTGCTCAAACGCGGTTACCAGCAGGCCGGTCAAGCGCGTTTACAGGGCAGGGCGCGCACCTTCGCTAGCGTGGCCGAGAGCGCTCAGCTCACGCGCATGCTGGCGATTGTCGATGCCTTCCCGCTGTTTCTACGTGCGGCCGATCGGGAAGGGCTCGCCAGTGGGCTCAAGCGGCGTATCGACAAGCGCCTGACCAAGCAATGGCGCAAGCTGGAACAGGGGCTGAAGGATCCGGCCCATGACCGCCATCGGCTGCGGCTGCTGATCAAACGGGTGCGCTATGGCGACGAAGCCTACCCGCAACTCGATCACGCTGGGCGCAAGCTGCAGCGGTTGCTCAAGCGCGCCCAGGGCGATCTGGGCGACTGGCATGACCGCGTTCAGTGGCTGTCGCAAGTGCCGACGCATGCCGATCTTGCGTCGTGCAAGGTGGCCTGGGAAGAGGAGCTGCAGCAGGCTGAGCAGCAGTCTGATGTCACCCTGCAGAAGCTGCAGGATGCCTTGGCGCGACGATAGCCCGCGGGAATGGCCGATATGCGGGCTGCTGTGTGCAGGTTCGCTGGCTAACATCGGAGTTTTCCTGCAAAAGCCGAGGGCATCATGAATTTCACCCAATTGCTGACTGCAGTGCGCGAGCACCCCGAATCGGTGTGCGTGCCCGCCAACTGGGCTCAGGGGCGGGCAGCGTTTGGCGGTCTGATGGCCGCGCTGGTGTACCAAGCCATGCGCTCGAAGCTGACCGACGAGCGCCTGGTTCGTTCCCTGGCCATCACCTTCGTCGGGCCTGCTGCGCCGGACGTGCCGATCAGTTTCGAGGTCGAGCTGCTGCGTGAGGGCAAGGCCGTCAGCACCCTGCTTGGCCGTGCGGTGCAAGACGGCCAGGTGGTGACGCTGGTGCAGGGGAGTTTCGGTGCGGGACGGGCCTCAGAGGTCGAGGTGACGGCGCTGCCCGCCGTTGAGATGAAAGCGCTCGAGCAGAGCGCGCCCGAGCTGCCTTATATCAAGGGCATCACACCGGAGTTCATGCGCCACGTAGCGCTGCGCTGGGCTATCGGCGGGTTGCCTTTTACCGGCAACGCTTCGCGGCAAATGGGCGGTTGGGTGCGCCTGCGCGATGTTGAACAGGGGCCGGTCAACGAATCGCACCTGCTGGCCCTGGTGGATGCCTGGCCGCCGAGCTTGATGCCGTTTCTCAAGCAGCCCGCTGCGGGCAGCACGTTGACCTGGACCATCGAATTCGTCCAGCCGACACCGACCCTGTCGACCCTCGACTGGTGCCGCTATTGCGTCGAGACCGAACACGCCAAGGATGGCTACGGCCACGCCTCGGCTGCGCTGTGGACCGCCGAGGGTGAGTTACTGGCGCTAAGCCGGCAAACGGTCACGGTGTTCGCTTAACGCCGGTGCTTGTGCCGTTCGCGCCAGGCCCGCCACCAGGCGCCGCTCAAGAGGAAGCGGGGAAAGGTGATGAATTGCTCGGTGAGCAGGCGCTGCACGGCGTCCTTGCGATTGGCGAAAGGCTCTGGCTGCTCGGCTTCCAGGCGATGCCCTTGGCGTTGTAGCCCAAGCCCGGCGATCAGGGCGATGATGCCGACAGCGATCTGCCCCAGATCCAGGCCGAACAGCCCGGACAGCACCAGCAAGGCGCCGAGGATGAACAGCGGCACGGCAATCAGGTGCAGTACCAGATTGGCCGGGTGGCGATGATTGTGGTGGTAGCCGCGCCATTGCCAGGCGGGCAGGTTGGGCAGGCGTTTGCTCATGGACAATTCCTCAGGGTCATGTCCAAAGCTTAGTGCGGCCCCCGCGAGGGGGCCAATCGAGGCTGGCTATGATGACTATAGCTTGAGCTGGCCAATGGCCTTGCTGAGCTCTCCGGCGAGGGTCGCCAGTTCGCTGCTGGTGGTCGCCGAACCGACCGTCTGCTGCACGGTTTGCTCGGTCACATCGCGAATGCTCACCACTGCCCGATTCATCTCTTCGGCGACCTGGCTCTGTTGCTCGGCGGCCACCGCGATCTGGGTATTGCTCTCACGCATCTGGGCTACGGCGCTGGTGATTTCCGCCAGCGACTCGCCAGCCTCCTGGGCCTGCTTGACGCAGTCGTCGGCCTTGTACGAGCTCTCCTGCATGAACTCCACCGCATCACGCGTGCCCGATTGCAACGCAGCGACCATGCCGGTGATTTCATCGGTGGAGGTTTGCACGCGCTTGGCCAGGTTGCGCACCTCGTCGGCGACCACCGCGAAGCCGCGACCGAGGTCGCCCGCCCGCGCGGCTTCAATCGCAGCATTGAGCGCCAGCAGATTGGTCTGCTCGGCAATACTGTGAATCACCCCAACCACGCCATTGATCTTCTGGCTGTCTTCGGCCAACTGGCGGATCATTTCGGCGGTCTGTTGCACGCCGCTGGACAGGCCGGAAATCGAATCCTGCACCCGGCTGACCACAACCTGGCCGCTGCCTGCCAAACTATCGGCGGTTTGCGAGAGGTCACGGGTGGCGCCGGCGTGCTGGGCGATATGATGCACGGTGGCCGACATCTCGTTGATCGCTGTCGCCGCCTGATCGGTCTCGCTCTGTTGGCCGATCATGCCGTGGCGCACCTCGTTCATGCTCGCCGCCAGGCGCGCCGCGCCGGAGTCGAGCTGCGCAGCGGTGCGGGCGACAGTGCTGACCACCCGGTGATAGGTCGACTGCATGGCATTGAAGGCGCCGGCCATCTGCCCGACCTCGTCGCCACAAGCCAGTGGCACCCGCGCCGACAGGTCGCCAGTCTTCTCCACATGCAGCATCACATCCTTGAGGGTGTTGAGCTGGCTGAGCAGGAAGCGAATCAACAATTGCGAGGCACAGAGCATCGCCAGCATCAGGATGGCGACGCACACCGCATAGTTGCCGAAACGGTCGAAGAACACCTGGCGCAGGCTCGGTGACTGGGCCAGTACCGCCAGCTGCTGATCGCCCTGGCGTACAACCTGGGCGCCGCGCAGTGGATTGTCGCCAAGGATCCACGCGCTGGGCAGCTCGACCCAGCCTTGGGCATCCTTGGGCAGCAGCAGGGGTTCGCCGGCAACGCTCGGTGTTTGCCCTGGCTGCCAGCTGATCACGTTGCTTTGCTTGGGCAGTTGCTGTGCGCTGGGCCAGGCTGCCAGCAGCTGCGCCTGGGCTTGCGCTTGTGCGCGTGCGCCCTCGGCCCGGGCCTGTTGCTCCAGGTGCACGGCATACAACACCAGCAACAGGGTTGTGACGAAGGCCACCGCATTGACGGCCCAGAACTTGTACTTCAGGGAAATATTGCTAAGCCAGGCACCCATCGTAGGTCTTCTCTGAGTTGAGCGGAAACAGTATTGGCAAGGTGCCATCATTGTGTCCGAGCGGCTCAGTATGGGTCTTGATGTGCGTCAAGAAAGCTCAGGGGGAATCAGTCATTTGCGCCGTGCTCTTTTCGCGGGCAAGCCCGCTCCCACAGGTTCCGCGCAGGATTGGAGATCTGCGCTTAGCCTGTGGGAGCGGGCTTGCCTGCGAAAACAACGACTCGATTTCAAGGCAAATCGAAGAACTGCCGGGCGCATTCGCTAGTATGCCGAGCCGTGTGCTCTGGCGCTTCGCCCCGATGCAAGGCCACCTCGTGTAGCACCTGGGGCAAGAACGCCGGTTCGTTGCGGCCATTTTTTGGTTTGGGCCGCAAGCTGCGTGGCAACAGATAGGGCGCGTCACTTTCCAGCATCAGTCGCCCTTGGGCAATATTGCCCACCAGCGGATGCAGATGAGTACCGCGGCGCTCATCGCAGATCCAGCCGGTGATGCCGATGTGCAGGTCCATGTCCAGATAGGCGAACAGCGCCTCACGCTCACCGGTGAAACAATGCACCACGGCGGCCGGCAGGTGATCGCGATAGTCCTTGAGAATGGCCAGCAGGCGCTCGCTGGCGTCACGCTCATGCAGGAATACCGGCAGCTGCAGTTCAGCGGCCAGGCTCAGTTGCGCCTCCAGGGCTTTTTCCTGCAGCGGGCGAGGGGAGAAGTCGCGGTTGAAGTCCAGGCCGCATTCGCCCACGGCCTTGACTCGAGGTTGTTCGAGCAACTGGCGCAAGCGACGTTCACTGGCGTCATCCCAGCTCTTGGCGTCGTGCGGGTGGACACCTGCGGTCGAGAACAGCCGCTGCCCGTGCTCATCGAGTTGCTGGCACAGCTCCAGGGCCTGTTCGCTGACCGCAAGGCTGGTGCCGGTCACGACCATTTGCACCACGCCCGCTTGCACGGCCCGTTCGACGATATCCGCCTGTTGGTCGTGGAAGCTGCTGTTGGTCAGGTTGACGCCGATATCGATCAGTTGCATGGTGCTACCTCGTGCCGCGGGCCGGCCAGCATAGCAAAAACCGGGTATTTCAGGAAAAAGCCAAGAACTTCAAGCTGTTGCCATGGTCTTCTAGCGTCATTTGTCACGGACGCACCGGCCTTGATGGTTTCAGCCCACAGCCCTCGGACACGTTTTCGCATGCAGCGACCCTTGCTGACCCTACTGCTGATGATTGGCTTGCTCCTGCCTGGGGCGGCCAGCGCACGCTTGCCAGGGCCGCAGCAGACTGCAACCAGCAATCAGCCTCGTGATTTGGCCCAGGTGCGCGCAACCAAGGTGCTGCGGGTGCTGGTCAATCAGAGCCGCAATAGCTCTGGCGAGGTCAAGGGCGAGCCGGTCGGTATCGAATATCACCGGCTCAGGGCGCTGGAGCACTACCTCAATGGCCGCGAAAGGGAAGGGCAGCTGATCCAGGTCAAACTGATTCCGCGGGCCAAGGAGCAGTTACTCGGCGCCTTGGCCCGAGGTGAAGGTGATCTCGCCGCTCCCGGCGAACTACTCGATCCGGGCCTGGTGCGCGGTGTCAGCACCAGCGCCCCGGTGCTCGACCAGGTGCCATTGCTGCTGGTCGGGCGCAAGGGCGAACGCAGTTTCAGCCGGGTCGAGCAGCTGTCCGGGCGGACCGTCGCGCTGACCACCGCCAGTGCTGCCGGAGCGCTGATTCAGGACATCAACGAGCAGTTGGCGCTGCGCAAACGCGCGCCGATCAAGATCGAGTGGGTCGATCCGACCTTGGCCATCGAGGACGTGTTGGAGATGGTCCAGGCCGGCATCTATCACCTGACAGTGGTGGAGCGGCCCATTGCCCAGCGCTGGGCGCGCGTGATGCCGCGGCTGCGTGTTGACACTCGCTTGAAGCTCGGCGAACCCCAGGCCATGCGCTGGTATGTCGGTCGCGATGCGCATCTGTTGCTGGCCACGGTCGACCGCTTCCTGGCGGGTTACCGCGCCCCAGACAACCAGGACGCCGCGTTCGAGCGCATTTATCGGCGTCAGTACCGGGTGCACAACCCATTGGCGCGCAAAGATCGCCAGCAATTGCAGACGCTGCGGGCGGTGCTGCAAAAGCATGGGCAGGCGCAACAGATCGACTGGCTCAACCTGGCTGCGCTGGCGTTCAAGGAGTCCACCCTCAATCCCGCCGCACGAGGTATGGGCGGCGCTCATGGATTGATGCAGATCACGCCGTCGGCCGCGCAACGGGTCGGGGTCAGTAACACCACCACCGTCGATGGCAATGTCCAGGCCAGCGCCCGCTACCTGGCGTTGATCCGGCGCAAGTTCTTCGCCAGCCCCAAGCTTAACGAGCGCGAGCGCATGGCGTTCATCCTGGCGGCTTACAACCTGGGCCCGGAGCGGGTGCAGGCGATGCGTGCCGAAGCGCGTCGGCGCGGGCTCAATGGCAACCAGTGGTTCTTCCAGACCGAACGCATCGCCATGGAGCAGGTGGGCATGGGGCCGGTCAATTTCGTCAACAGCGTCAACAAGTACTTCCTGGCCTTCAATCGTGAGCGGGCTGCGCTAGAGCGTGTGGCAAAGCGTTAATAAATCGAAATATCCGATATTAATCACGCATATTATGCGATTTTACTATTGGTTAATTTGATTAAGATGGCGCCCATCCCAACACAACATTGCGTGCCCTAAGGAAGACTTGAAATGAACTCCAACACCCTCAACTCGCTGTTCGTCACCCGTGCTGGCGCTGGCTTGAGCGTTATCCGCATCCTGGTCGGTCTGATCTTCATGGCCCACGGCGCACAGAAATTGTTCGGCCTGTTCGGTGGCTACGGCCTGGAAGGCACCGGGCAGTGGATGGAAAGCATCGGCCTGGCCCCGGGTTACCTGATGGCCCTGTTGTCGGGTAGCGCCGAGTTCTTCGGTGGTCTGGCACTGCTGATTGGCCTGCTGGTGCGCCCAGCTGCCCTGGCACTGACGGTGACCCTGGTGGTGGCGATCTTCTCGGTGCACATCGGCAACGGCCTGTTCATGTCCAACAACGGCTACGAGTTCGCCCTGGCGCTGATGGCAGGCACCGTGGCCGTGCTGATCGAAGGTGCCGGTCGCTTCTCCCTGGACCGCCTGATCGCCCGCTGACACAACGCTGTAAAGCGCATCCCTCAAGCTGCGAGTAAAGTCTACTTGCAGCTTGTCGTTTCACTCTCTAGGATACCGCTTGCGCCGATTTAAACAGCTACTTGCGGGGCGCAGGAGAGGCCCCCAGCCGGGTCATCCGAAATACCGCTAAAGCGCTGGTTCGGTGACGCCTCCCACCGCTGCCCAGCGGGATTTGCGAGGCGGAGAAATACTCCATGAGTTGTCCACGTACCAGTGTCTGCCTGACCCCCCTGCCTGCCAGCCAGGCTTCTCGCACACCGCGCATCCTGCTCGGTGGCCAGCACCAGCCTACCTTGTTGCGTCACCTCGATGGTTTCTCGCGACGCAAGGGCCAAGCCCGCGCTTTCCTCATCCAGTTCGCTGAAACCTGCGGCTTGCTCGAACAGTACGGCAGCGATCGCTTTGACCTCGCGGTGATCCAGTCGCCGGCAGCCGAAGACGCAGCCGAGGTTATCGGCCATCTCACCCGCATCGCCCGCCAAGGCCTGATTACCCGTCGTTGAGTAGCATGTCAGCGCCGGGCGTTTTTGGTTAAGCTCGGCCTCACTACGTCGGCACGCACAGGCGTTGAGGAGAATGCCGTTTGAGCACCAACATCATCACCACCGAAGGTCATCAGGCGCTCAAGCAAGAGCTCGACCATCTGTGGCGGGTCTACCGGCCGGAAATTACCCAGAAGGTTGCCTGGGCAGCGTCGCTGGGCGATCGCAGTGAAAACGCCGATTACCAGTACAACAAGAAGCTCTTGCGCGAGATTGATCGTCGCGTACGTTACCTGCGCAAGCGTCTTGAAGATGTCAAAGTGGTTGCCTATTCCCCGGAACAGGAAGGCAAGGTGTTTTTTGGCGCTTGGGTGGAAATCGAAAACGATGATGGCGAGACCCTGAAGTTTCGCATCGTCGGTTATGACGAGATCTATGGGCGCAACGACTACATTTCGATCGATTCGCCCATGGCCCGCGCGTTGCTCAAGAAGGAGGAGGGTGACGAGGTGGTGGTCAAGACGCCGACGGGGGATGCTACCTGGTATGTCAACAGCATCAGTTATCCGGCTGTACAGGCGGATGCCTGAATAACTGAAGCTTCCAAGACTGGGGCCACAAAGCAGCCCCAGTTCACATTTGCGTTGAGCTCAAGTGTCGCGCAAAACCGCCAAAGGGCTGGCATTGAGCGCACGCCGGGTGCCAAACACCCCGGCACCCGCCACCAGCAATGCACCCACCAGCGGCAATGCCAGCAGCCATGGATGCGGACTCCACGGCAGGTCGAACGCATAGCGATACAGCGCCCAGCTGATCAGCTCGCAACCCAGCGCCGCCAGCACGCCGCTGGCCGCCCCCAGTAAGCCGAACTCGATGCGCCGGGTCCTGACCAGCAAGGGCCTGGGCGCACCCAGCGCGCGCAGCAAGGCGCCTTGGTGAATGCGCTCATCCAAGGTTGCCTGCAGCCCGGCGAACAGCACTGCCAGGCCCGCCGCCAACACGAACAACAGCACATACTCCACCGCCAAGGTCACCTGCGCCAGGATGCTGCGCAACTGCTCGAGCAGCGCGTCGACCTGAAGAATGGTCGCGGCCGGGAACGCCCGGGACAGGGCGACCACTTCCTGGTCGTGACCCGCTGCCAGGTAGAAGCTGGTCAGGTAGGTGGTGGGCAAGCCCTGCAGGGTGCCGGGTTGGAAAATCATGTAGAAGTTGGGCTGGAAGCTGTCCCAGTGCACCGAGCGCAAGCTGCTAACCCGTGCCTGGCGTTGCTGACCACCGATATCGAAATTGAGCAGGTCGCCCAGCTTCAGATGCAGGCTGGCAGCAAGCTCCGCTTCTACCGAAACACCAGGGATGCCATCGCTTGCTGGGGTGGGCTGCCACCAATCACCTGAGGTCAAGGCATTGCCCTGGGGCAGCTCGGCGGCCCAGGTCAGGCTGAGATCGCGTTGCACGGCGCGTTCACCGGTGGACTCCTTGCTCACCAGCTGGCGCACTGGCTCGTCGTTGATGTGCGTCAGCCGACCCGGTATCACCGGATACAACGGCGCCGAAGTGGCGTTGACCTCGCGCAAGCGCTGGATAAAGGCATCGCGCTCATCCGGCAGGATGTTCAAGGCGAAGTGATTGGGGGCATCTTTGGGCAGTTGCGCTTGCCAGGTATCCAACAGCTCGGCGCGCAGCAATGCGACCAGGCCCATGGCCAGTAGGATGAGGCCAAACGCCAGCGCTTGGCCGGCTGCCGCCAGCGGGTGACGCAGCAATTGGCCTAGCCCCAGCCGCCAAGTCAGGGGCGCGCCCGCCAGTAACCGGCGCAGGCTACGCAACCCGAGCAGGAGCAAGCCACCCAGTAACAGCGCAGCGATCAACCCGCCGCCGAGCAGGGCAAAGGTCAGCAGCAGATCCAGGCTCAGGCGCCACATGATCAGGCCCAGGGCAAATAGGGCAGCGCCATACACCAGCCAGCTGCTGGGCGGTACCGGCAGCAGGTCGCGGCGCAACACTCGCAGCGGCGGCACGCGGCCCAGTGCCGCCAACGGCGGCAGGGCAAAACCTGCGAGGGCGACCAGGCCCGTGCCGATGCCAGCCAGCGCCGGGGTGATGCCACCGGGTGGAATGACGCTGGGCATCAGCCCGTGCAGCAGGCGAAACAGGCCCAGCTGTGCCAGCCAGCCGACCAGGGCCCCGACCACTGCTGCCACCAGGCCTAGCGCTGCCAGTTGCACGCAGTACAGGCCCAGGGCCTGGCGGCGAGACAAGCCCAGGCAGCGCAGCAGGGCGCTGGCGTCCAGGCGCCGGGCCGCGTAGCGGCTGGCCGAGAGCGCCACGGCAACGCCTGCCAACAGCACCGCCACCAGGCTGGCCATGTTCAAGTAGCGCTCAGCCTTGCCGAGGGCGCCGCCGATTTGCCGGTTGCCATCACGTGTGTCGAGCAGGCGCTGGTTGGCGGCCAGATCCTTGTCGATGGCCTGGCGATACTGGCTCAACGTTTGCGGCTCGCCTCGCCATAGCTCGCGATAGCTGACCCGGCTGCCTGGCTGGATCACGCCGGTGCTTTGCAGGTCGTCGAGGTTCATCAGCACCCGCGGGGTGAGGCTGTAGAAGTTGTTGGCGCGGTCCGGTTCGTAGGTCAGCACGCGGGTCATGCGCAAGCGCTTCATGCCGACATCGATGCTATCGCCTATCGACAAACCCAGCGCCGCCAGCAGACGTGGCTCGACCCAGACCTCACCGGCTGCTGGGCCGCCCCCGGGCGCTTCCAGCGCATAGGGCGCTGCCGCGCTGCGTAATTTTCCCCGCAGCGGGTAGGCAGTGTCGGCGGCCTTGATGCTGGAGAGCTGGATGCCGCTATCGCCCCCGACCACGCTGGTAAATTCCACCACCCGTGCATGGCGCAAACCCAGCGCCGTGCCGGCGTCGATCTGCTCCTGGCGAGCTGGCGAGCTGCCCTGCAGGACCAGATCTGCGCCGAGAAACTCGCTGGCGCGCAGCTGCATGGCGCCGTTCAGGCGTGCGCCGAAATAGCCGATCGCGGTGCTGGCCGCCACGGCCACCAGCAGGGCGAAGAACAGCACGCGTACTTCACTGGCACGGGCGTCGCGCCAGAGCTGGCGCAGGGCCAAGGCGCACAGGCGCAGAAACGGCAGGCGAGTCATCACGGCTCCAGGGGCGCCACCAGGCGCCCAGCGTCCAGGCGGATCAGGCGCCGGCAGCGCTTGGCCAGGCGTTCGTCATGGGTGACCAGAACCAAGGTGGTGCCGCGCTCCTTGTTCAGTTCGAACAACAGGTCGCTGATGCGCTCGCCGGTGTGGCTGTCCAGGTTGCCGGTAGGCTCGTCGGCGAACAGCACCGCTGGCTGCGCGGCGAACGCTCGGGCAATCGCCACCCGTTGCTGCTCACCGCCTGACAGCTGGCGCGGGGTATGGGTCAGGCGTTTGCCCAGGCCAACCCGTTCGAGCAGGCTGCGCGCATGCTCGCGGGCATCGCGGCGGCCATCGAGCTCCAGCGGCAGCATGACGTTTTCCAGTGCATTAAGGCTGTCGAGCAATTGGAACGACTGGAACACGAAGCCGACATGCTCGGCGCGCACCCGCGCCCGTTGATCTTCATCCAGCGGCCCCAGGTCGTGACCGGCCAGGATCACCGTGCCGGCGCTAGGGCGGTCCAGGCCTGCGAGCAAGCCCAGCAGGGTCGATTTGCCCGAGCCCGAAGCGCCGACGATGGCCAGGCTGTCGCCTTGGTTCAGATCGAGGGAGAGTGCGTGGAGGATGGTCAGGTCGCCTTCCGCGCTGGGAACCACTTTGCTAAGGTGCTGCGCAACGAGAATGCTTGGGCCCATGGAGAATCCGATGCGAGTGTGGTGGTTGAGTGCCGGTCTGGCCCTGTATTGCCTGGCCCAGAGCGCGGCGGCGGGAACACTGCTGGTCGTCGGCGATAGTATCAGCGCCGGTTTTGGCCTGGATACCCGCCAGGGGTGGGTTTCCCTGTTGCAGCAACGGCTGCAGCAGGAAGGCTCCAGCGATCAGGTGGTCAATGCTTCGATCAGTGGTGACACCAGTGCAGGTGGCCAGGCGCGGCTGCCGGCGCTGCTTGCAGAGCATAAGCCGAGCCTGGTGATCATCGAGCTGGGCGGCAACGATGGGCTGCGTGGACAGCCGCCAGAGCAATTGCAACAAAATCTTGCTTCGATGATAGACCGCTCCCAGGCGGCAGGGGCCAAGGTGGTCCTGTTGGGCATGCGCCTGCCGCCCAATTACGGGGTGCGCTATACCACTGCCTTTGCCCAGGTCTATGAGCAGTTGGCGACACAGAAAAAAGTGCCATGGGTGCCGTTTTTCCTCGAGGGGGTTGGCGGTGTGCCGCAGATGATGCAGGCCGATGGCATTCACCCAGCCCAGGGCGCCCAGCAGCAACTGCTGGAAAATGCCTGGCCGGTGATAAAACCCTTGCTGTGACGCTTTTAACGGGGGCTGCTTTCGGATAATGTTGCGCCCCCCGTTTCGAGACCCCCCAATGCCGCGCCCTGCCTGGTCCCTGTATGCCTATCAACTGATCGAGCCCGATGAGCAGCTCGACCTGTTCGCGTGTCAGGAAGTCCGCGTCCACCTGGTAGCCCGCCAACTTGAGCTGGGCGCGCCGGTCGACCGCACCTTATGCGGCGGTCTGTTGCCAGCGCAGCCACGGTGGTCGATGGTGCCGCGCGCGATCAATCGCGACAGCCGCCTGTGCACGCTGTGCAAGGCGATCTTAGATGCCCAGCGCCGTGGCACTCGACCGGTATGGCCGCAACTCTAGATGGCAAGCTCCGGCCGGAACTAAGACTGCCTTTCATCATCTGAAACGCATGCAACTGCCCGATGCCTCCCGCTTGTGCCGGGGCGGGTGTACAATCGATCCTCTTGACCCACCTTTCGAAGGATTTACCGGATGTTGCCGCGCTTTCCCGCCGTCACCCGTAGCCTGTCCCTGGCCGCCCTGCTGGTAGCGGGCCCTGCCTGCGCGCTGGAGCTGCCACTGCCGCCACCCGGTGAGGACGTCGTCGGCCAGGTCCAGACGATCAAGGCCAAGTACGAAGACACCTTCGCTGACATCGGCACCGCCAATGATCTGGGCTATCTGGAGATGATCGCCGCCAACCCGGGCGTCGATCCATGGTTGCCCGGCGCGGGTACTGAAATCATCCTGCCGACCCGCTACGTGCTGCCTCCGGGGCCACGCGAAGGCATCGTCATCAACCTGGCCGAATATCGTCTGTACTACTTCCCGAAAGGGCAGAACGTAGTGCATACCTTCCCGCTGGGCATCGGCCGTGAAGGCTGGGGCTCGCCGATTGCCAATACCAAGATTACCGCCAAGACGCCGAATCCGACCTGGACGCCGCCTGCTTCGATCCGCGCCGAGCATGCCGCCGATGGCGACATCTTGCCGACCGTAGTGCCCGCTGGCCCGGACAACCCGCTGGGGCCGTTCAAGTTCACCCTGGGTGTGCCTGGGTACTTGATCCACGGCTCCAACAAGAAGTTCGGTATTGGTATGCGCACCAGCCATGGTTGCTTCCGCATGCTCAACAATAACGTCCTGGAACTTTCCAAGATGGTCCCGGTAGGTACGCCAGTGCGCATCATCAACGAGCCGTACAAGTTCGGTATCAGTGCCGGCAAGGTCTACCTCGAGGCGCATACACCGCTGGATGATCATGGCGATCCGTCGGTGGTCGACAAGCACACTGCAGTTATCAATGCCTTGCTCAAGCGTGAAGACCTGGCCAATAACCTGCGGATGAACTGGGACATGGTGCGCGACGTGGTTGCCGCTGAAGATGGCATGCCGGTGGAAATTGCCGTTCCCGTCACCGGTGGTGCGGCACCGATGGTCTCGAGCATTCCGCCTGAACTTCAGTAAGTCGTATGTCGCTGTGCTGCGATCAGGGCCTGCCTTAGTGCAGGCCTTTTTCGTTTTTGCCGCAGGCGTTTTCATCGGCAATAAAAAAGCCGACCCACAAGTGGGTCGGCTTCATAACAATCCGTGAGGATTATTACTTGCGGCTGGCTTTGTCCAGCATACGCAGAGCGCGCTCGTTGGCTTCGTCAGCGGTTTGCTGAGCCTTCTGAGCGGCAGCCAGAGCGTCGTCAGCCTTACGGTAGGCTTCATCGGCACGGGCTTGGGCGCGAGCTGCTGCGTCTTCGGTAGCAGTCAGGCGAGCTTCGGTTTCTTTGGAGACGCTGCTGCAACCGGTAGCCAGAACTGCGGCCAGAGCCAGAGCAGAGAATTTCAGAACGTTGTTCATCGTGTTCCCCTTCAAGGACTTTCTATTAAATAGCCATCTCTCGGAAAAGAGAAACTGGCCGGCGTACATAGTACCCATTACTTGTAGTAAGTAAACTGACTGAGCGCAAGAACTGCAAAAAAAATGTGCACTGCTGGGTCGCTGACACCTTTGTAGCGCTTTTGTGAACAACCTGTTCAGGGTTCGCAAGCGATTGTACTAGCGGAACTTTTTGTTGAACTAAAGGTGACTTGTACTGTCCTTGTGCGTCTTAGCAGTACAACATCCGCGTGCTGTTGCGAGTCCACCGTCAGGTCCGCGCAACTGGGTTTAACGGCGAATTTTTGCCGTCTGCCACCTTGAGCATTCCTGCCGGCGGCGCCTACTATTTGTGGGTGCCCAGGGTACAGAACGACCCAGTCACCTTGCTGTCCAAGGGGGCATGAGGGGGCGTAGAAGATTCCGCGCCGGATACATCATCGGTTAAGGTAAAGGTCTGCCGAGAAGACCTGCGAGGAGTAGTGATGAGCGAAGCGCTGACCATCCACCATGACCAGGCCGGTCATCAGTTCGAGACCAACGTGGACGGTCATCGTGCCTACCTGACGTACATGGACCTGGGCAAGCAGACGCTGGATATCTATCGCACCTTCGTGCCCAACGCCCTGCGCGGCCGCGGCATTGCCGCAGCGCTGACCGAACAGGCCCTGCAGTACGCCGACCAGATGGGCTACACGGTCATCCCGTCGTGCTCGTACGTCGAGCGCTACATGGAGCGCCAGCAGCGCCATTCCAGCAAAGCCTGACGTTCGGGGCTGATCGAAACACACAAAAATTCCGGGCATTGCCCGTAATGCTGTTCACTTAAGATTTTGGGGCCGCCTTGCGGCCCGCTCCCATAGGTATCGCGCCGCCCTCAAGTAAGCGCTATCCCTGTGGGAGCGGGCTTGCCCGCGAAGGGCTGCAACGCAGCCCCACAACAGACGACACTCAGCCGCGTTGGCGTTTGGGCAGAATGTCCTTGAGCTTGTCGCGCATGCTGCGCACGGACTTTTCGGTGGCGGCCCAATCGATACAGGCGTCGGTGACCGATACGCCGTATTGCAGATCGGCAAGATCCTTGGGAATCGACTGACAGCCCCAGTTCAAGTGGCTCTCGACCATCAGGCCGATGATCGACTGGTTGCCTTCGAGGATCTGGTTGGCGACGTTGTCCATCACCAGCGGCTGCAGGGCCGGGTCCTTGTTGGAATTGGCGTGACTGCAGTCGACCATGATGTTGGCCTTGATCTTGGCCTTGGCCAGGTCTTGCTCGCACAGGGCAACGCTGACCGAATCATAGTTGGGCTTGCCGTTGCCGCCGCGCAGTACCACGTGGCCATAGGCATTACCCTTGGTGGTGACGATGGACACGCCACCTTCCTGGTTGATCCCCAGGAAACGGTGTGGCTTGGATACCGACTGCAGGGCGTTGATCGCCACGGTCAGGCCGCCATCGGTGCCGTTCTTGAAGCCGACCGCCGAGGACAGGCCCGAGGCCATCTCTCGGTGGGTCTGCGATTCGGTGGTGCGAGCGCCGATCGCCGACCAGCTGATCAGGTCCTGCAGATACTGCGGTGAGATCGGGTCAAGTGCTTCGGTGGCGGTTGGCAGGCCCATTTCGGCCAGGTCCAGCAGCAATTGGCGACCGATGTGCAGGCCGTCCTGGATCTTGAACGAGTCATCCAGGTACGGGTCGTTGATCAGGCCTTTCCAGCCGACGGTGGTACGCGGTTTTTCGAAGTACACGCGCATTACCAGGTACAGGGTGTCGGCGACTTCCGCGGCCAGTACCTTGAGGCGCTCGGCGTATTCGTGAGCGGCCTTGATGTCATGGATCGAGCAGGGGCCGATCACGACGAACAGTCGATGGTCCTTGCCGTCGAGAATGTTGCGCACCACTTCGCGGCCGGCAGTCACGGTCTGCAGGGCCTGGGCGCTGAGAGGAATTTCCTTCTTGAGCTGATCGGGGGTGATCAAGGTCTCGTTGGAGGCAACGTTTAGGTCATCGATCGGTAAATCAGCCATCGTGTTACTCGTCAGGTCACGGGTGCCGGCCGCCAGCAATCCCCGTGCGGCCTAGCAGCAGATTGTTCGCAACGGGGAGGCCGAACCTTAGCGCGTTACAGGGGGCGCGACAATGGGCTGGGCCCCGTCGGCGTGGGGTTTTTGGCCATCAGAGGGGATTTTTGTTTCTACGCGCTTGAAGCTACCTTCCGAGAGTGCCTGAGTGTTTGAGCCTGTAGGAGCGGGCTTGTCCCGCGATGAGGCCAGAACTGACACTAGAAAATGCTGCTCTGACTTCAATCGCGCATTACAGTTGGGCCACATCGGCCTGACTTGTAAGCATCAGGCGAACCAGCAGCTGGATCGAAAAGGAGTAGTGCATGGAGTCTCGCAGTACGCGTATCGGGATCATCGGCAGTGGGGCCATCGGCGGGTTCTACGGGCTGATGCTGGCCCGCGCAGGCTTTGAGGTGCACTTTCTGTTGCGCAGCGAGTACGAGGCGGTGCGCGAGCAGGGGCTGAGCTTGCAAAGCGCGGTGCATGGTCAAGTGCATATGCAGGTCAACGCCTATGCCTCGGCCGCCGACATGCCGTTGTGCGACTGGTTGCTGGTGGGCGCCAAGGCTACCAGCAATGCCGAGCTTGCGCCGCTGATCGTCCAGGCTGCCGCGCCTGAGGCCAGGGTGGTGCTATTGCAAAATGGCCTGGGCGTTGAAGATCAGTTGCGCCCTGCGTTGCGCCCAGATATGCACTTGCTCGGCGGCTTGTGCTTTATATGTGTCAACCGCGAGGCCCCCGGAGTGATTCGTCACCAGGCGCTGGGCGCGGTCAACCTTGGCTATCACAGCGGCCCGGCCGCAGGTGCAGCGCTGGCCATCGTCGAGGAGGGCGCCGCGCTGTTCCATGCCGCGGGGATCGACTCGCAGGCCATGGAAAACCTCGACCAGGCCCGCTGGCAAAAGCTGGTGTGGAACGTGCCCTACAACGGTCTGTCGGTACTCTTGCAAGCCAGTACCACGCCGTTGATGGCTGACGCCGACAGCAGGCTGCTAATCCAGCAACTGATGGCCGAAGTGGTGCAGGGCGCTCAGGCCTGCGGCCTGGTGCTGCCGCAGGGCTATGCCGAGCACTTGTTGCGCATTACTGAGCAGATGCCTGACTACTGGCCCAGCATGTATCACGACCACGCCCAGCAGCGTCCGCTTGAACTCCAGGCGATCTACGCCGAGCCCCTGGCGCGGGCACGCGCCAGGGGCTGCCACCTGGTGCGCATGGAAATGCTCTACCAATCGCTGGCCTTCATCGATCGACGCAATCGCCAGGCCTGACTGAGCCTCAAGGCCTGCTGGGCAGCACGCCGGACGGCGCAGCGCCCGGCTACGGCGCTGCTAAGCTGAACCTTGCTCTGCCGTAGCGGCAGTCGAGGAGGTCGAATGATTCGTTCCATGCTGTATGCCACCGACCTCGGTGTATACGCGCCTGTTGTCATGCAGCACGCCCTGGCCTTGGCGCGCACCTTCAATGCAGAGCTGTACGTGATCCACGCGGTCGAACCGATGGGCCAGTTCGCCGAATCGTTGTTGCAGAGTTATCTGGACGAACAGACCTTGGACCAGTTGCACAGCCAGGGGGTGAATACAGTGATGGCCAATATCGAGCAGAGGGTCCTGGAAAATTTTCGCGATGAGCTGGGCGAGGAAGCGGATCTGGCTGTGATCCGTGCCGTGCGCGTGCGCCAGGGCGATCCTGCGCAGGTGATCCTCGATCAGGCGCAACGGCTGAGTGTCGATCTGTTGATCTTCGGCAGCCATACCCAAGGTGCAGGGGTAGATGTGCCGATTGGTAGGACGGCAGTGCGGCTCTTGCAGCTGTCACCGGTGCCGGTCTACATGGTGCCGTTGGCGCAGCATTTGGGGCGTAGGAAAGCATGAAGATGGCAGTAGGTCATTTCCCCTTGGCGTAACAAAATAGTTCTAGATTTATTTCCAGAACCACTAATATAGTTATATATCGTCGCTGCCAGCTGCCGGTGACCTACCGCTGAACCGAGGGAAACCTATGAAGCTCCAACAACTGCGCTACATCTGGGAAGTGGCGCACCACGACCTCAACGTCTCCGCGACAGCGCAGAGCCTCTATACCTCCCAGCCGGGGATCAGCAAGCAGATCCGCCTGCTCGAGGATGAGTTGGGTGTCGAAGTCTTCGCCCGCAGCGGCAAGCACCTGACCCGCGTCACCCCGGCCGGCGAGCGCATCATCAACACCGCTGGCGAGATCCTGCGCAAGGTTGAAAGCATCAAGCAGATCGCCCAGGAATTCTCCAACGAGAAGAAGGGCACCCTGTCGATCGCCACCACCCACACCCAGGCACGCTATGCCTTGCCGCCGGTGATCAGCAGCTTCATCAAGCAGTACCCGGAAGTGTCCCTGCACATGCATCAGGGCTCGCCCATGCAAATCGCCGAAATGGCGGCTGACGGCACTGTCGATTTTGCCATCGCCACTGAAGCCCTGGAGCTGTTCGGCGATCTGATCATGATGCCGTGCTACCGCTGGAACCGTTGCGTGGTGGTACCCCAGGGCCACCCACTGGCCAAGCTGCCGAAGCTGACCCTCGAAGCGCTCGCCGAATACCCGATCGTCACCTACGTGTTCGGCTTCACTGGCCGTTCCAAGTTGGACGAGGCGTTCAACCATCGTGGCCTTACGCCAAAAGTGGTGTTCACCGCCGCTGACGCTGACGTGATCAAGACCTATGTGCGCCTGGGCCTGGGTGTGGGCATCGTGGCCGGTATGGCGGTAGATGCCAAGCTTGATAGCGATCTGGTCGCCCTGGATGCCAGCGAGCTGTTCGAAGCCAGCGTGACCAAGATCGGCTTCCGCCGTGGCACCTTCCTGCGTGGTTTCATGTGCGACTTCATCGAGAAATTCGCGCCGCACCTGACCCGTGAAGTCATGGCCAAGGCTATCCAATGCCATAACAAGCAAGAGCTTGAAGAGCTTTTCCACGGCGTCGAGTTGCCGTTCCACTGATCGACAGGCGCAAAAAAACCGGCTAATTGGCCGGTTTTTTTATGCCTGCTACAAGGTCAGGCCTTGGAGATCAGGTTGCCGGCATGCAGCCCGCATTCCTTCTGCGTGGACTCTTCCCACCACCAGCGGCCTTCGCGCTCATGCTGGTTAGGCAGCACTGGGCGGGTGCAAGGCTCGCAGCCGATACTGATGAAGCCGCGTTCATGCAGGCTGTTGTAGGGCAGTTCAAGCATGCGGATATAGCCCCACACTTCGGCGCTGGTCATCTGCGCCAGGGGGTTGAACTTGTACAGCGTGCGTTCAGCAGTGGAGAACGCCGAGTCGATTTCCAGCGCGGCAACCTGGCTGCGGGTGCCAGGGCTCTGGTCGCGACGTTGGCCTGTGGCCCAGGCGCTGACGGTGGACAGTTTGCGCCGCAGCGGCTCGATCTTGCGGATGCCGCAGCATTCGCCATGGCCATCCTTGTAGAAACTGAACAGGCCCTTATCCTTGACGAATGGATCCAGCTTGGCCCGGTCCGGGCTGAGGATCTCGATCGGCAGGTTGTACTGCTCGCGGACCTGATCGATAAAACGATAGGTCTCCGGGTGCAGACGGCCGGTATCGAGGCTGAAGACCTTGACCTGTTTGTTCAGTTTCCAGGCCATATCCACCAGCACCACATCCTCGGCGCCGCTGAATGAGATCCACAGGTCGTCGCCAAAGTGTTCGAAGGCGAGCTTGAGAATGTCCTGCGGGGACTTGTTGGCGTAGGTCGCGGCCAGGGCGGCGACGTCGAAGGCTTGGCTCATCAGGCGGTTTCCATCGTGTGTATGGCGCTGTGCGCTCGTAATAGGCAGATGGTAACAAAAAATGGCGGGGTAGACGTTCTGCCATGGCGTAATCGGTTCGAGAACGGTGTTGTCCTTTTCGCGGGCAAGCCCGCTCCCACAGGGATAGCGCTGATCTGAAAATATGCGCGGTTTCTGTGGGAGCGGGCTTGCCCGCGAAAAGGGCGACACGGATCAGAGGCTTTGCAGCGTCTGCATCAACACCCGCACCTTGGCGATCGACTCCTCATACTCCGCCTCCCACTGCGAATCCGCCACCACTGCGCCGCCACCCCAGCAACAGGCCTGACCGTCCTTGATCAGCAGGCTGCGAATGGCGATGGAACTGTCCATTTCGCCGCGCACATCGATGTACAACAGCGAGCCGCAGTACAACGCCCGGCGAGTCGGCTCCAGCTCGTCGATGATCTGCATGGCGCGGATCTTCGGTGCGCCGGTGATCGAGCCACCGGGGAAGCTGTCGCCGATCAGGTCCAGAGCGTCTTTGCCGCTGGCCAGCTGCCCGGTGATGCTGCTGACCAGGTGATGGACATTGGGGTAGCTCTCCAGGCTGAACAGCTCGGGAACCTTGACGGTGCCGATCTCGCAGGTGCGTCCTAGATCATTGCGCAGCAGGTCGACGATCATCAGGTTTTCCGAGCGGTCCTTGGCGCTGGCGAGCAGTTCGGCAGCGTTGCGCGCATCTTGCTGCGGGTCGCTGGAGCGCGGGCGGGTGCCTTTGATCGGGCGGGTTTCTACCTGGCCTTGGCTTACGCGAACAAAGCGCTCGGGGGAAAAACTCAGCAGCGCGCTGCCGTCGGCCAACTGCTGATAGCCGGAGAACGGGGTTGGGCAAGCCTTGCGCAGGGCCTGGTAGGCGTGCCACGGATCTCCCTGGCAGGCAGCGCGGAAACGCTGGGTGAGGTTGATCTGGTAGCAGTCGCCGGCCTGAATGTAGTGCTGGACCTGATCGAAAGCCTGGCGATAGTGGGCTGGTTCAAGGTCGCCACGCATGGGCGCAAGCAGCTGGAAGTCGGTGCTTTGATCAACGGCAGGTGCCTCGAACAGGCTGATCAGCCGCTGCTGCTCGCTCGCTGGCAAGCTGGGGTGAAACACCAGTTGCGTGGTGCCCAGCAGGTGGTCGCTGACCAGCGCCCAGGCATACAGGCCCAGCTGTGCATCCGGCAGGCCCAGATCGTCCACGGCCATGCTGGGCAGCTGTTCCAGGCGCCGACCGAAGTCGTAGCTCAGGTAGCCGATCAGGCCGCCGGCAAAGGGCAGCTCAAGGTTGTCAGGGAGATCGGCGTGCCCCAGCTCGGCCAAGCCATCGCGCAGGCGCTGTAAGTAAGCCCGGCCATCTTCGTCAGGCTCTGCCTGCAAATGTGCCACCGGCCAGGCGCTGAGCAGGTCGAAGCGGCCACGCTCGGCCCCAGGGCGGGCGCTGTCGAGCAGGATCGCGCCGGGCGCCTGGCGCAGTCGGGCGAAATAGGCGGCAGGGTCGGGCTGGTAGGGCAGGGGGTGGAGCGTACAGGTCGGCATGCGAATGGGCGGCGATGAAGGCGAGGAGGGGATTGTAATGGTCTGTAGGAAAAGGGCCTAGCACTGGGCGCGACATTCAAGCTTGTGTTTGGGTCCGCTTCGCGGCCCTTCGCGGGCGAGCCCGCTCCCACAGGGATAGCGCTGATCTGAAAATATGCGCGGTTCCTGTGGGAGCGGGCTCGCCCGCGAAGCGGACCCCAACGGGCTAAGCCATTAGCGCGAAGGCACGTGCCCAAACAGCCCTTGGGCCACGCGCACACGCTGGTCGGCGTCTTCGCTAAGGCCATCTTTGGCCAGCGCTTCCAGATGCGCCTCGATGGCGTGGGTGCGCTGGGTCAAGCCGCAATCGTTGGCAATCTGAATATTCAAGCCCGGACGCGCATTCAGCTCAAGGATCAACGGCCCCTTGTCCTGGTCCAGCACCATGTCCACACCGATATAGCCCAGGCCACACAATTCATAGCAGCCAGCGGCCAGCTTCATGAAGCCGTCCCAGTTTGGCAGTTGCACGCCGTCCACCGCGTTGGTGGTGTCCGGGTGCTTGCTGATGATGTTGTTCAGCCAGGTGCCGCGCAGGGTCACGCCAGTGGCCAGGTCGACACCGACGCCAATGGCGCCCTGGTGCAGGTTGGCCTTGCCGCCCGACTGGCGGGTCGGCAGGCGCAGCATGGCCATGACCGGATAGCCCATCAGTACGATGATGCGGATATCCGGCACGCCTTCGTAGCTGATGCTCTTGAAGATCTGGTCCGGGGTCACCCGGTATTCGATCAGCGCCCGGTCCCGGTGGCCGCCCAACGAGTACAGGCCGGTGAGGATGCTCGAGACCTGGTGCTCGATCTCCTCGTGGCTGATGATCTTGCCCGACACCGTGCGGTAGCGATCCTCAAAGCGGTCGGCGATCACCAGGATGCCGTCACCGCCAGCGCCTTGCGCCGGCTTGATGACGAAATCGCTGCGCCCGCCGATGATCTCGTGCAGCTTGTCGATCTGCTTCTCTGTCTCGATGATGCCGTACATCTCCGGCACATGGATGCCGGCCTTGATCGCACGCTCCTTGGTGATGATCTTGTCGTCGACGATCGGGTACAAATTGCGCTTGTTGTACTTCAGGACATAGTCCGCGTTGCGCCGGTTGATACCCATGATGCCCCGGGCCTCCAGGGCTTTCCACGTCTTGATCAGTCCGAACATCAGGCGTCAGCCTTTTTTACGAAAGCCTTGAAGCGAACGAGCTCGGTCAGGCGGTAGCCGCGGTAGCGACCCATCGCCAGCATGAAGCCCACCAGAATCAGCAGTACCGCCGGGAAGGTGAAGACGAAGTACACCAGCTCCGGCACCATCATCAGCAGGTGCGCCAGGGAGGCTGCGAACAGGGTGCCGATCGCCACTTTCATGGCATGGCCACCACCGCGTTCTTCCCAAGTGATCGACAGGCGTTCGATGGTCATGGTCAGGATCACCATCGGGAACAGCGCAACCGACAGGCCGCGTTCCAGGCCCAGCTTGTGGCTGAACAGGCTGATCGCGGCGATCAGCACCACGACGAAGGTCAGCACCACCGACAGCCGCGGCAGCATCTGCAGCTTCAGGTGCTCAAGGTAGGAGCGCAGCGACAGGCCCAGCGCGGTGATCACGGTAAACAGCATGATGCCAAAGCCCAGCTGGGTCTCGCGGAAGGCCAGGGCGATCAGTACCGGGGTGAAGGTACCCAGGGTCTGGATGCCGATCAAGTTGCGCAGCACCAGGATCACCAGCACGCCGATCGGGATCATCACCATGATCATGAAGGTCTGCTGGGTTTGCAGCGGCAGGCCGTACAGCGAATATTCGAGAAAATCGGCGTCGGTGTTCTCGTCGGTCAGCTTGGCCAGGCGGATGGCGTTCATCTCGCTGTTGTTCATGCTGAAGGTGACGTTGGCTTTCTTGCCGCCATCGACAGTGATCAGGTTGTCATCACCGGTCCACCACAGCAGGCGATCGCTGGGCAGGCCCTGCTCGCCGGTATCTGGGTTGAAGTACAGCCAGTCATTGCCGTTGAAGCTGCGCAGCCACAGTTCCGGCGTCTGCGGAGTGTCGGCGACCAGGCGGATGGTGTGGACTTTTTCCATTGGCACGTGGGCGATCGACAGCAGCAGGTCGATGACCTTGGCCTTGTTCAGCGCCGAAGTATCGCCAGCCAGCAGCAGCTTGACGTTGTCATCGTTAAGGTTATTGACCCGCTTGATGGTCTCGCTGACAAAGGTCTCGACATCGGCCGAGTGCTGGCGAATCGGCGCCATCAGGGCTTCGGCGGCGATCTTCTCGGGGCCTTCCACGGCCAGGCTGTCACGGAAGGTCGGGCCTTTGATGGTGGTTTTTTCGTTGCTGTAGCGCTTGGTCAACACCAGGCGGTAGTAAAGCGTCTGGTTGCCGCTGGCGCGACGGGCCGACCAGGTCACCTTGCGGTTGCCGTCGGCGCGGTTGACGCTCACCCCATAGTTGTTGGAGATGAAGCTCTCGTTGAGGCTGACGTAGTCACGGCTCAAGGGCGGCACGAACATCTGTACCTTGACCGGATCCTTGGCACTGGCGACGAACTCGACCTTGGCGTCGATGTTCCACAAGTCGTCGGTTTCATCCTCGGTCACCGGGATGCCGAGGAAGAAGATCTGATAGGCCGTAACCGCCACGCCCAGCAGCACCAGCACGGTGATGAGGACTTTCAGGTGAAGGGTAAGAGAGCGCATCGGGATTACTCTGCTTTAGGAGCGTCGGTGGCACAGGCAGGTTTGCCGGCCGCGTATTTGAGGCTTGGGTCGACCAGCGCATCGAAGTCTTTCAAGGCCTCCGAGCCGATCAGCAGCGGGAACTGGAAGGCGCTGCGGTCGGTGAGGTTGACTTCGATGGTGCGCAGGGTCTGGCCCATGCAAATGTTCAGTTCGATCACCGGGCGGGCGGTGTAGGCCTTGCCTTCTTCAGCGTCATAGTCGCCAGCGCGGCGCTTGATCTTGCTGACCCGGGCCAATGGCCGTTCGATCGGGTGCGAATGCGCGGCGTCGATGGCCAGGTAGAAACGTACCCAGCTCTCGCCGTTGCGCTTGAAGCGCTTGATGTCGCGGGCGCTGAGCGAGGCGGTCTTGGCACCGGTATCGAGCTTGGCCGCGACCTCAAGGTCCAGGTCGTTCAAGCGCGCATATTCGTTGAGCCCGTACACGGACTTTTGAGCCGCTTGGCCAAGGGCCGGCAGCAGGGCAAGGCAGAGCAACATTAAAACGGGTGTAAGTCTCATAAATCCTGGCGCGGTGCTGTGCTGGGTTCAGGGCAAGGCGACTGGCCAAGCATCCTCGTTAATCTGTCAACAATATGAATTGCCGTACAGACAGACTACTCATTCTCCCTCGGGAAGCGCGGCATTCTATCACGCCGACGTCTTGACGCCAGCGCGCCGCGATCTGACAGCGAATCGGCTGAGTAAGTTCGTTCTTAGACGATTGTCGACAATGTTCATTTTGTCTTTGACTGTGAGGTTCTATTTCGCTAGTTTTGGCCATAGAGAAACCCAAGGTGTCGACAATATGCTGGACGTAACTCAGGCGCCCGCCACGCTGGCCGAAGAAACGGAAACCCTTTCCGAGAACGTCTTCCGGCGCATCCAGGCGGCCATCGTCAAAGGCGACATCGCCCCGGGCAGCAAGATCTCCGAGCCTGAGCTGGCGCGCACCTACGGCATCAGCCGCGGCCCACTGCGCGAAGCCATCCACCGCCTGGAAGGCCAGCGCCTGCTGGTGCGAGTGCCGCACGTCGGCGCGCGAGTGGTGTCGCTTAGCCACGCCGAGCTGATCGAGCTGTACGAGATCCGCGAATCCCTCGAAGGCATGGCGTGCCGCCTGGCTGCCGAGCGTATGAGCGTAGCCGAGATCGATGAGTTGCGCCGGGTGCTCGACACCCATGAGCGCGATGCCGCGTTCCAGGCCGGGGTTGGCTATTACCAGCAGGAAGGCGACTTCGACTTCCATTACCGGATCATCCAGGGCAGCGGCAACCAGACCCTGGTCAAGATGCTCTGCGGCGAGCTGTATCAGTTGGTGCGCATGTACCGCATCCAGTTTTCCGCCACGCCCAACCGCCCGCACCAGGCATTCGCCGAGCACCACCGCATTCTCGATGCCATCGCCGACCGAGACGGCGAGCTGGCAGAACTGCTGATGCGCCGCCACATCGGCGCATCCAAACGCAATATCGCGCGCCACTATCAAGGCGCTGACAACAATAGCCCACGAGGTGAGTCATGACTGTGAAGAGCACGCCCGGCCAACGTTTCCGCGATGCGGTGGCTGCCGAACATCCGTTGCAGGTGGTTGGCGCGATCAACGCCAACCACGCCTTGCTGGCCAAGCGCGCCGGCTTCAAGGCCATCTACCTCTCTGGTGGCGGCGTCGCTGCCGGCTCCCTGGGCCTGCCGGACCTGGGCATCAGCGGGTTGGATGACGTGCTCACCGACGTGCGGCGCATCACCGATGTGTGCGACGTGCCGCTGCTGGTCGATGTCGACACCGGCTTTGGCGCCTCGGCCTTCAACGTGGCGCGGACCGTGCGCTCGATGAACAAGTTCGGCGCGGCAGCGATTCATATCGAAGACCAGGTTGGCGCCAAGCGTTGCGGCCACCGGCCAAACAAGGAAATCGTCTCCCAGCAGGAGATGGTCGATCGCATCAAGGCGGCGGTAGACGCTCGCCTGGATGACAGCTTCGTGATCATGGCGCGTACCGACGCCTTGGCCGTGGAAGGCCTGAACGCTGCCCTGGACCGCGCAGCGGCGTGTGTCGAGGCCGGCGCCGACATGATCTTCCCTGAAGCGATCACTGAATTGCACATGTACAAGACCTTCGCCGACCGGGTCAAAGCGCCAATCCTGGCCAACATCACCGAGTTCGGCGCCACCCCGCTGTACACCACCGACGAGTTGGCCTCGGTCGACGTCTCGCTGGTGCTGTACCCGCTGTCGGCGTTCCGCGCTATGAACAAGGCGGCGGAAAACGTCTACACCGCGCTGCGCCGCGATGGTACGCAGAAAAACGTCATCGACACCATGCAGACTCGCATGGAGCTCTACGATGCCATCGGTTACCACGCCTTCGAGCAGAGCCTCGATGCGTTGTTTGCCCAGAAGAAGGGCTGAGCTGAGTTAGAACGAAGCCAATGATTCGCCTGTGCCGGCGCTATCGCGGGGCAAGCCCGCTCCCACGCTCTGGTGGGCTGGCACAGGCACCCTTGATTAGCCAGAAATTCCATAACAAGTTCAATAAAGGAGAAACACCATGGCCGAAGCAAAAGTACTCAGCGGCGCAGGCCTGCGTGGTCAGGTGGCCGGCCAGACCGCACTGTCGACTGTAGGCCAGGCCGGTGCCGGCCTGACCTACCGCGGTTATGACGTCCGTGACCTGGCCAAAGATGCCGAATTCGAGGAAGTGGCCTACCTGCTGCTCTATGGCGAGCTGCCCAGCCAAGCCGAACTGGACGAGTACAAGACCAAGCTCAAGGGCCAGCGTGACCTGCCCCAGGCACTCAAGGAAGTGCTCGAGCGCATCCCCGTCACTGCCCACCCGATGGACGTCATGCGCACCGGCTGCTCGGTACTCGGCACCCTGGAACCGGAGCTGACCTTCGACACCCAGCGCGACAAGACTGACCGCCTGCTAGCGGTATTCCCAGCGATCATGTGCTACTGGTACCGCTTCACGCATCACGGCGTGCGCATCAACTGCACCAGCGATGAAGACACCCTGGGCGGACACTTCCTGCACCTGCTGCACGGCAAGAAACCGAGCGCGCTGCATGTCAAAGTGATGAACGTGTCTCTGATCCTCTACGCCGAGCACGAATTCAACGCCTCGACCTTCACCGCCCGGGTGTGCGCCTCGACCCTGTCGGACCTGTACTCCTGCGTCACCGCCGCCATCGGCTCGCTGCGCGGCCCGCTGCACGGCGGCGCCAACGAAGCGGCGATGGAGCTGATCGAACGCTTCCAGAGCCCGCAGCAGGCCACTGCCGAGCTGCTGAAGATGCTCGAGCGCAAAGACAAGATCATGGGCTTTGGCCATGCGATCTACAAAGAGTCCGACCCGCGCAACGAAGTGATCAAGGGCTGGGCCAAGCAGCTTGCCGATGAAGCCGGCGACAGCGTGCTGTACCCCGTCTCCGAAGCGATCGACAAGACCATGTGGGAGCAAAAACGCCTGTTCCCCAACGCCGACTTCTACCATGCCTCGGCGTATCACTTCATGGGCATCCCGACCAAGCTGTTCACCCCGATTTTCGTCTGCTCGCGCCTGACCGGCTGGGCGGCGCATGTCTTCGAGCAGCGTGCCAACAACCGCATCATCCGTCCGAGCGCCGAGTACGTCGGCGTTGAACAGCGCCAGTTCGTGCCCATCGCACAGCGCTGAATAGAAATAGAGAGGCAACCCGTTTCCCCTGTGGGAGCGGGCTTGCCCGCGAATGCGTCCGCCCGGGCAACTGATGTGCACCTGCTGAC
>Ga0247827_10000022_pt1 | contig 96790 bp, 92 predicted proteins | sample 12C_Control_Day2_FD_194414 | JGI IMG/M metagenome (GOLD analysis project Ga0247827, IMG submission 194414) | Soil microbial communities from agricultural site in Penn Yan, New York, United States - 12C_Control_Day2 | ecosystem: Environmental > Terrestrial > Soil > Agricultural land | place... | reverse complement strand
GGCATGGCTGAAATCGCCGGTTTTGACCTGTCGCTGAACCCGCGTCGGCGCGAAACCCTGGAGATGATCGTCAACGATCTTTATCCTCGTGGCGGCGACCTCAGCCAGGCCAGTTTCTGGACCGGCCTGCGTCCGACCACTCCGGACGGCACGCCGATCGTCGGTGCCACGCCGTTCCGCAACCTGTTCCTCAACACCGGTCACGGTACACTGGGCTGGACCATGGCCTGCGGTTCCGGTCGCTTGCTGGCCGACCTGATCGCGCGCAAAAAGCCGCAGATCAGTGCCGAAGGTCTCGATATCTCTCGTTACGGAAAACATCAGGAGCCTGCAAAACATGGCAATCCAGCGCCAGCTCACCAATGAGCGCATGAGTCAGATCGTTACCCACAACGGCACCGTCTACCTGGCGGGGCAGGTGGGCGACGACATGAATGCCGGGATTGAGCAGCAGACTCGTGAAACCCTGGCCAACATCGAGCGTCTGCTGGATCTGGCGGGCACCGACAAGAGCCGTTTGCTCTCGGTGACCATCTATCTGAAGGACATCGATGCCCACTTCCAGGGCATGAACAGTGTCTGGGACAGCTGGCTGCCGAAAGGCGTCGCACCTGCCCGCGCCACCGTTGAAGCCAAGCTGTGCGAGCCGGAAATCCTCGTGGAGCTGTCGGTGGTCGCCGCACTGCCGTAACCGCAATCCCTCACCCGGTGCCGCTGGCGGCCCATCAGCTGCGATTGAGCACCGGGCTTTTTACTTCTAACCAGACTGCCCAGAAGGCTGCCGTCATGCGTCCTGCCCGTGCCCTTATCGATCTACAAGCCCTGCGTCACAACTATCAACTTGCCCGCGAACTGACCGGTGCCAAAGCCCTGGCCGTGATCAAGGCCGATGCCTACGGTCATGGCGCCGTGCGTTGCGCCCTGGCGCTTGAGCAGCAAGCCGATGGTTTTGCCGTGGCTTGCATCGAAGAGGCGCTGGAGTTGCGCGCGGCCGGAATCAAGGCACCGGTGTTGCTGCTCGAAGGCTTTTTCGAAGCCAGCGAACTGCCATTGATCGTCCAGCATGATCTGTGGTGCGTGGTGCATTCGTTGTGGCAACTCGAAGCCATCGAGCAGGCGCAGTTGAGCAAACCGATCACCGTGTGGCTCAAGCTCGACTCGGGCATGCACCGGGTTGGCCTGCACGCCAAGGACTATCAGGCGGCCTACCAGCGTCTGCTGGCCAGCGGCAAGGTCGCGCGCATCGTGCTGATGAGCCACTTCGCCCGTGCCGATGAACTCGACAGCGCAGCCAGCAACGAGCAGCTCGCGGTATTCCAGAGCGCCCGTCAGGGCCTGAGTGCCGAGGTCAGCCTGCGCAACTCGCCGGCGGTGCTCGGTTGGCCGAACATGCCCAGCGACTGGGTGCGTCCGGGTCTGATGCTGTACGGGGCCACGCCGTTCGAAGTGCCACAGGCAGAGGCCGCCCGGCTGCAGCCGGTGATGACCGTGCAATCGCGGGTCATCAGCGTGCGTGAGCTGCCGGCCGGCGAGCCGGTGGGCTATGGCGCCAAGTTCGTCAGCCCGCGGCCGACCCGGGTCGGTGTAGTGGCCATGGGTTATGCCGATGGTTATCCACGCCAGGCGCCAAACGGCACCCCGGTACTGGTGGCCGGCAAGCGCACCCAGCTGATCGGCCGGGTATCGATGGACATGCTCTGCATCGACCTTACCGACGTACCGGAAGCCGGCCTGGGCAGCCCGGTCGAATTGTGGGGCAAAAACGTGCTGGCCAGCGAAGTGGCCATGCATGCCGGCAACATCCCCTACCAGATTTTCTGCAACCTCAAGCGCGTACCGCTGGACTACAGCGGCGATTAACACGCGAAAGCGGACAGGCTGCGGGTCGAAGTGTTGTAAATACTGAACGCTGTTGCGATGATAACGTTCAATTTCGACCCCACTCGTTCGTTTAGGAGGGCTCCAGCATTGGACGTCGGTGAACGACTGCAAGCCATTCGCAAGCTCAAGGGCCTGTCCCAGCGTGAACTCGCCAAACGTGCGGGTGTCACCAACAGCACGATCTCGATGATCGAGAAGAACAGCGTCAGCCCTTCAATCAGCTCGTTGCGTAAAGTGCTGGGCGGTATTCCTATGTCCATGGTCGAGTTCTTCTCTGAAGAACTGCAGCCGGAAAACCCCACGCAGATCGTCTACAAGGCCCACGAGCTGATCGATATTTCCGACGGTGCGGTGACCATGAAGCTGGTCGGCAAGGCGCACCCGAGCCGGGCGATCGCGTTTCTCAATGAGGTCTACCCGCCGGGTGCCGATACTGGCGAAGAAATGCTCACCCATGATGGTGAAGAGACCGGCATTCTTCTCGAAGGTCGCCTGGAACTGGTGGTCGGCCTGGAAACTTTTATCCTCGAAGCGGGCGACAGCTACTATTTTGAAAGTACCAAGCCGCACCGTTTCCGTAATCCGTACGATGAGCCGGCCCGGCTGATCAGTGCGGCGACCCCGGCCAACTTCTAAGGCGTATAGCGCGGCGGATTGTCGCGGCTAAGACCCTTTGGACACTAGGGTTGTTTCGGTATGGCAGGGTTCCCGTTATACTTGCGCCGCCTGCGAATCCGTGGCCGCGGGCGTGACTAGCCACCATGAGGGTGTACGTGTGAATCTAATCAAGAAAATGCTGGCCGTACCAGCTGCCGTATTGGCCCTTTGGGCAGTCAGCGCAACAGCTGCGACCAACGACGATATCGCCAAGCGACTGGAACCGGTCGGCCAGGTGTGTGTACAAGGTCAGGAATGCAAGGGTATGGAAGTCGCTGCCTCCGCTGGCGGCGGTGGTGCCAAGACCCCGGATGAAATCATCGCCAAGCACTGCAATGCTTGCCACGGCAGTGGACTGCTCGGCGCGCCGAAGATCGGCGACACCCCGGCCTGGAAAGAGCGTGCCGACCACCAGGGTGGTCTGGACGGCATCCTGGCCAAGGCCATCACTGGTATCAACGCCATGCCGCCTAAAGGCACCTGCGCCGACTGCTCGGATGACGACCTGATGGGCGCCATCAAGAAGATGTCCGGCCTGTAAGCCTGCGCTTCGCCAACAAAGCCCGCCATGTGCGGGCTTTGTCGTTTTTAGCGCTGGCCTGCGGAGCAATCTCGGGCCATGCTCGGTCGAACCTACAAGGATGACCGGGAGGCGCAGATGGCGCAAAGCTGCTCGATCGAAAAGGCCGTAGACGAAGTGCTGGCGCGTTTGCCGGCGCACATTCACATGGGCCTGCCACTGGGCTTGGGCAAGCCCAATGCCTTCGTCAACGCGTTGTATGCGCGCATCCGCCAGTTGCCGGAACGGCGCCTGACGATCTATACCGCTTTGAGCCTGGGCAGGCCCGATCTGGGCGATGGTCTGCAACGGCGCTTTCTCGAACCCTTTATCGAGCGCGTGTTCGCCGACTATGAAGAGCTCGAATACCTAAGTGACCTGCGCAAGGACCGATTACCGGCGAACATTCGCGTCGAGCAGTTCTTCATGCAGCCCGGCAGTCTGCTGCACAGTGCTACGGCCCAGCAGGATTACGTCAGCAGCAACTACAGCCACGCCGCGCGGGACATCAACGCCAAAGGCCTGAACCTGGTGGCCCAGCTGGTGGCAGAAGATCCGCAGCACCCGGATCACCTGAGTTTGAGTTGCAACCCGGACATCACCCTCGACCTGTTGCCGATGATCGAGCGTCGGCGCGTGGCAGGGGAAACCATCCTGCTGTTGGGTCAGGTACATGCCGAGCTGCCCTACATGCCCGGTGCTTCTGAATTGCCTCGGCAAGAGTTCGACTTGTTGATCGATACCGTCGAGCACCGACGCCTGTTCTCGACGCCGAACATGCCGGTCACCACCCAGGATCACTTCATTGGTTTACACGCCAGCACCCTGGTGCGCGATGGCGGCACTTTGCAGATCGGCATTGGTGCCATGGGCGATGCCCTGACTGCTGCGCTCCTGGCCCGACAAGCTGAAAGTGAAGCCTACCAGGCGTTACTCGCAGACATGGATCTTCAGCCATGGCAGCAACTGATTGCCCGCGAAGGTGGCACCGAGCCCTTTGTCCACGGTCTGTATGGCTGCAGCGAAATGTTCGTCAACGGCCTGTTGGCGCTGCTTGAGGCCGGGATTATCCGGCGCCCGGTGGATGGCGGTGTGTTGGTGCATGGTGGCTTCTTCCTCGGCCCGCGGGCGTTTTACCAGCGCTTGCGCGACATGCCGCTGGAAACCCGCAAATGCATTGATATGCGCGCCATCAGCTACATCAACGAACTGTACGGTCAGGAGTCGCTCAAGCGCTCGCAACGCCTCGATGCGCGCTTCATCAACACGGTGTTCACCATGACCCTGATGGGCGCTGGGGTTGCTGATCAGCTGGAAGATGGGCGGGTGCTCAGCGGTGTCGGCGGGCAATACAACTTTGTTGCCCAGGGGCATGCGCTGGAGGGCGCGCGCTCGATTCTGCTACTGCGCAGCTGGCGCGAATCAGGCGGCGAGGTCAGTTCCAACCTGGTCTGGAACTACGGCCATTGCACCATTCCCCGGCACCTGCGTGATGTGGTCGTCACCGAGTACGGCATTGCCGATTTACGCGGGCAAACCGATGCCGAGACGATTCAACGATTGCTGGCGATCTGTGATTCGCGTTTTCAGCCCGGGCTGATCGAGCAAGCGCAGAAGGCCGGCAAGCTAGCGTCCGGATTTCAGCTGGAGGCGCGTTTTACCAACAACACACCGCAACGGCTGCAGCAGTTGCGTAACGCCCATGCACGGTTGTTTCCCGAGTATCCGCTGGGCAGTGATTTCACCGATGAAGAGCGCGATTTGTTGCGGGCGTTGAACTGGCTCAAGAGCAAGTTCAAGTTGAGCGAGGTTTTGGAGCTGGGCAGGGCAGCACTCGACGCTCCGGCGCCTGAGGCTTACCCACAACAGCTGGCGCGGATGGGGCTGGCGCAGCCGCAGGGGCTGAAAGAGGAGCTGTATCAGCGGCTGTTGCTGGCGGGGTTGCAGGCTACAGCGGTCGCTTGAGGGCCAATCGCCGGCAAGGCCGGCTCCCACAATAGCCCGGGATCAACCCAGTTCCCTGTGGGAGCCGGCCTTGCCGGCGATGAGACCAGGGCGGCTTACTCGATGAAAGTAACCACGCCATCTTTCAGCGACTTGACCCGAGCCAGCGATTCAACGCGGTAGCCCTGGCTGTCGAGCTCGGCACGGCCGCCCTGGAACGACTTCTCGATGACGATACCCAGGCCGGCAACGGTGGCGCCCGCTTGCTTGATGATCGAGATCAGCGCCTGGGAGGCTTTGCCATTGGCCAGGAAGTCGTCGATCACCAGCACGCGGTCGCTGCTGTTCAGATGGCGCGGGGAGATCGCAACGGTGTTTTCGGTCTGCTTGGTGAAGGAGTACACCGAGGCGGTCAGCAGGTTCTCGGTCAGGGTCAGCGACTGGTGCTTGCGCGCGAAAATCACCGGGACACCCAGCTTCAGGCCGGTCATCACTGCCGGGGCGATACCCGAGGCTTCGATGGTGACGATCTTGGTGACGCCGGAGTCGGCGTACAGCCGGGCGAACTCGTCGCCAATCAGTTGCATCAGCGCAGGGTCGATCTGATGGTTGAGAAACGCATCGACTTTGAGAACCTGATCGGAAAGCACGATGCCTTCTTCGCGAATCTTCTGGTGCAGTGCTTCCACTGTGGTATTTCCTCGATGTAGCAAGAGTGGCTACGGCAGTGCGCCGCAGCAAAGGTTGATTATCTAACGTTTCAGCATGGCGCGGATATCGGCCAGTGCATTATTGCCGCGCGCCGCCTTCACTTCGGTGGGCGCATCGTCCAGGCCTTCCCAGGCCAGGTCATCGTCGGGCAGCTCGTCAAGGAAGCGGCTCGGCGCACAATCGATGATCTCGCCGTACTGCTTGCGTTTGGCCGCAAAGGTGAAGGCCAGGGTCTGGCGCGCGCGGGTAATGCCCACGTAGGCCAGACGCCGTTCTTCTTCGATGGTGTCGGCTTCGATGCTGGAACGGTGCGGAAGAATCTCTTCCTCCATGCCCATGATGAACACGTAGGGGAATTCCAGGCCCTTGGAGGCATGCAGGGTCATCATCTGCACGCCCTCGGCACCGTCTTCTTCCTCCTGCTGACGTTCGAGCATGTCACGCAGGACCAGCTTGCCGATGGCTTCCTCGATGGTCATCTCACCGTCTTCGTCCTTCTCCAGGGTGTTTTTCAACGCCTCGATCAGGAACCAGACGTTACCCATGCGAAAGTCCGCGGCCTTGTCGCTGGAGCTGTTGGTGCGAATCCAGTTTTCGTAGTCGATGTCGGTGACCATGCCACGCAGGGCGGCAATCGGATCTTCCAGGGCAACCTGCTCGCGGACCTTGTCCATCCAGCGCTTGAAGCGCTGCAGACGGTCGGTGAAGCGGCTGTCCAGATGCTCGCCCAGGCCCAGCTCCTCGCTGGCGGCGTACATCGAGATCTTGCGTTCGGTCGCGTAGTTGCCGAGCTTTTCCAGGGTGGTCGAGCCGATTTCCCGGCGCGGTACGTTGATCACCCGCAGGTAAGCGTTATCGTCGTCCGGGTTTACCAGCAAGCGGAAGTAGGCCATCAGGTCTTTTACTTCCTGGCGTCCGAAGAAGCTGTTACCGCCGGACAGACGGTACGGCACCTGATGGTGCTGCAGCTTCAGTTCGATCAGCTTGGCCTGGTAGTTGCCGCGGTAGAGGATGGCGAAGTCGCTGTAAGGGCGGTCGGTGCGCAGGTGCAGGCTGAGGATTTCCATGGCCACCCGTTCGGCCTCGGATTCCTCGTTCTTGCAGCGGATCACACGGATTTCGTCACCGTGGCCCATCTCACTCCACAGCTGCTTCTCGAACGCATGCGGGTTGTTCGAGATCAGCACGTTGGCGCAGCGCAGGATGCGGCTGGTGGAGCGGTAGTTCTGCTCGAGCATCACCACCTTCAGCGACGGGTAATCCTCTTTGAGCAACATCAGGTTTTCCGGGCGCGCGCCACGCCAGGCGTAGATCGACTGGTCGTCGTCACCGACCACGGTGAACTGGTTGCGCGTGCCGATCAGCATTTTCACCAGCAAATACTGGCTAGCGTTGGTGTCCTGATATTCGTCCACCAGCAGGTAGCGCACCTTGTTCTGCCATTTTTCCAGGATGTCGGCGTGTTCCTCGAACAGCTTCACCGGCAGCAGGATCAGGTCGTCGAAGTCCACCGCGTTGAACGCCTTGAGCGTGCGCTGGTAGTGGGCGTAGACGATGGCAGCGGTCTGTTCCTTGGGATTGCGCGCCTTTTCCAGGGCCTCGGGCGGCAGGATCAGGTCGTTTTTCCAGGCGCCGATCATGTTCTTGATCTCGTCGACACCGTCGTCGCCCGAGTATTCCTTCTGCATGATGTCGGTCATCAGCGCTTTGACGTCGGTCTCGTCGAAGATCGAGAAACCCGGCTTGTAGCCCAGTCGCTGATGTTCCTTGCGGATGATGTTCAGGCCCAGGTTGTGGAAGGTCGACACGGTCAGGCCGCGCCCCTCGCCTTTGCGCAACAGGGTGCCGACCCGCTCTTTCATCTCCCGCGCGGCCTTGTTGGTGAAGGTCATGGCCACGATGTACTGCGCACGGATGCCGCAATTCTGGATCAGGTGCGCGATTTTGCGGGTGATCACGCTGGTCTTGCCGGAACCGGCACCGGCGAGCACCAAAAGAGGGCCGCCGACGTAGTTCACGGCTTCTTGTTGCCGGGGATTGAGTCGGGACATGACGAAAACCGGGGTCGCTAGAAAAATAGCCGCGCATTTTAGCAGGGGTGGAGAGATTCTGCCGCGACCGTCTGACAGTGTGACGTACCACGCGATCTAAATTTGCCGCTTTTGTTACTTTCCCGCAGGATGCGTGGCGAAACCTGCGGGATGTCGGCAATGGAATGGCTCGATGTTAAGTGAAAATCATTTTCACTAATGGTTTAGGATGAGCCTCTCGCTGCCCATTGTCATATGACTGTGTCCACGTCCTAAGGAGCCAGCTTGTCTACGCCTGTCGAACCCTTGCGTTTGCTCTTGCTGGCTGACGAGCCTGAATGGGCCGCCGCCTTGCGTGATTGCCTGACGCCGCTGGCGGGCAGTGCGGTGCTGTTGACCGCACCGAACTGGGACGCAGTCGACAGCCTGTTTGCCAATGACCGTAATGCCCTGGTGCTGGCCACCCCGCAACTGCAGCCGGCGCCCGGCCGCTGCATCTTGCCGATGGTGTTGCTGCTTGAGCATGAACCGCAGGTGCCACCGCCGGGTGTCAGCGACTGGCTGGTACTTGACCAGCTCGGCCCCGATACCTTGCGCCGCAGCCTGCGCCATGTGCGCGAGCGCGGTGTGCTGGAGGCCACCCTGCTGCGCCTGGCCGAACAGGATCCGCTGACCGGTATCGCCAACCGCCAGGGCTTTCAGACCCTGCTGGCCGCACGCCTGGCCGACAACGACGGGCGTGGGGTGGCCCTCGGTCACCTGGACCTGGACAACTTTCGCCGGGCCAACGATGCGCTTGGCCATCAGGCCGGTGACCGGCTGATCCTGCAGGTGGTCGGGCGCCTGAAAAGCCAGCTTGAGGCCGGCGACCAGGTGGCCCGCCTGGGCAGCGACGAATTCGCGCTGCTGATCGACACGCGCCGCGAGCCACAACGCGCTGAATGGATGGCTGAACGTATTACCGAGGCCCTGGCCGAACCCTACTGGGTCGACGGCGAGAGCCTGTTGATCGGCTGCAGCCTGGGGGTCGCCCATGCCCGTGCCCAAGGCGGTGCGGACCCGCTGATGTGGCATGCGCACATTGCCATGCAACAGGCCAAGGGCACTCAGGGCTGCACCTTTCATGTCTTCAACGAACGCATCAACCGCAACGCGCGCAGCCTCGCCGATCTGGAAAGCGAGTTGCGCCGCGCCTTGCGTCGCGACGAGCTGGAGTTGCACTACCAGCCACGCTTGGACATGGCCGACGGGCGTATTGTCGGCCTGGAGGCGCTGGTGCGCTGGCGTCACGCCGAGCGCGGTTTGCTGCCGCCCAGCGAGTTCGTGCCGCTGGCCGAGCAGAGCGGGCTGATCGTGCCGTTGGGCTACTGGGTGATTTCCCGCGCCTTGCGCGACATGCAGGCGCTGCGTGAACAGGGCCTGGAGCCGCTGCACATGGCGGTGAACCTGTCGTTCCGCCAGTTTCAGGACAGCCAGCTGCTGGCCACCTTGAGCCGCTTGATCATCGAGCATGGCGTCGATGCCCGCTGGCTGGAGTTCGAACTCACCGAAACCGCGGTGATGCGCCGTAACGATCTGGTCGAGAAGACCATGGACGCCCTGGGTCGCCTGGGGGTGCGGTTTTCTCTCGATGACTTCGGTACCGGCTTTTCCTCCTTCGTCCACCTCAACAGCCTGCCGATCACCTTGCTCAAGGTCGATCGCAGCTTTGTCGGTGGTATGGAAAAGCGGGAAGAGAATCGCAAACTGGTCCATGCAATGATCAACCTGGCGCACAACCTCAACCTGGAGGTGGTGGCCGAAGGGGTGGAAACCCCGGAGCAGATGGACCTGCTGCGCAGCTTCAACTGTGATCAGGTACAGGGTTTCCTGATCAGTCGGCCGTTGCCGGTTGATGAGTTGATAGTGTTTTTGCAGAGCGGGTCGGCGCAGCGGTCGGTGGCTTTGTAGGCCCGGGGCTGCTGCGCACCCCATCGCTGGCAAGGCCAGCTCCCACAAGGATCTCTATCATCTTGTCATTGTGGGAGCCGGCCTTGCCGGCGATGAGGACTTTCAACTCACTGAAGCTGCTGCGACGTTCACGCCGTTAGAACGCCCCAACATCCGCTTCATCCGCCACTCGAACGCCAGCGTCAGGGTCACCGCCGCACACGCCAGGCCCAGTGCCAGACCCCACCAGACGCCAACCGCGCCCATGCCCAAGGTGAAGGCCAGCAGCCAGGCCGCCGGGGCGCCGATCACCCAGTAGCAGAACAGCCCGACCAGGAAGGTGGTCTTGGCGTCCTTGAGCCCGCGGATCGAGCCCATGGCGATGGTCTGCACGCCGTCAAACAGCTCGAACCACGCCGCGACCATCAACAGGCTCACCGCCAGCTGGATGATGTCGGCAAAGGCCGGGTCATCGTGGTCGAGGAACAGCCCTACCAGCGGGTCCGGCAGCAGCCAGAACAGGATGGCAAACATCAGCATCATCGCCGCGCCAAAACCGATCCCGACGCGGCCGGCGTGCCGTGCGCCAAGCAGGTTGCCGGCACCGTAATACAGCCCCACACGCATGGTCACGGCATACGACAGGCCCGCTGGAATCATGAACGCCGTGGAGACGATCTGCAGGGCGATCTGGTGCGCCGCAAGCTCGGTGCTACCGAGCACACCCATGCACAGCGCGGCGAAGGCGAACAGGCCGACTTCGACGGTGTAGGTGCCGCCGATCGGCAGACCCAGGCGCCACAATTCGCGCAAGGCAGGCCAGGACGGACGGCTCAGGCCCTTGGCAATCGGGTAGGGCGCATAAGCCGGGTGCCAGCGGATATACAGGGCCATGGCCACGGCCATGCAGTTGGCCACGATGGCAGTGACCAGACCGATACCCACCAACCCCAGTTTCGGCAGGCCGAACATGCCCTCGATCAACGCATAGTTGAGCAGAAAGTTGGCCACGGTGCCGACCAGGCTGATGACCATCACCGGCGTCGAGCGACCGATGGCGCTGGTAAAGCCGCGCAGGGCCATGAAGCTCAGGTAGCCGGGCAGGGCGAAGGGCAGCAACAGCAGGAACTGGGCGGCCGCTTCGACGTTGTCAGGGCTCTGGCCGAGGAGCAACAGCACCGGTTCCAGGTTCCACAGCGCCAGCGCCGCCACCAGGGCCATGGCCCAGGCCAGCCACAGCCCGGCCTGGGTCAGGCGGGTGGCACCGACGGTGTCACCGGCACCCTTGCGAATGGCCACCAAGGTACCGACGGCCGCGATAACGCCCAGACAGAAAATCGACACGAACGAATAGCTTGCCGCGCCCAAACCACCGCCAGCCAGGGCCTGCGGGCTGATGCGGGCCATCATCAGGGTGTCGGTCAGCACCATCAGCATGTGCGCCAGTTGCGAGGCGATCAGCGGACCGGCCAGGCGCAACAGGGCCTTGAGTTCATGAGTGGGTGCGGCCTGCATTGAATCGTCCTTTTCTAGCATTGCTGTGGGAAAGCGGGAAATTCTCATCCTTTATACGGTTATTCGCAAAAGGATAAAAACGATCAGTGGCATGATTAAAACTCATGCAAGTATGATCCTGTGGATTACCCAGGGCTTATGCGGAGGATTCGTCCATGCCCCGTCGTTTACCGCCGTTGTATGCCTTGCGGGCCTTTGAGGCGGCTGCCCGGCACAGCTCCTTCACCCGCGCCGGGGATGAGTTATCGATCACCCAAAGCGCAGTCAGCCGCCATATCCGCACGCTGGAAGAGCATTTCGCCTGCCGTTTGTTCGTGCGCAATGGCCGCAGCCTGCAACTGAGCGAAGCGGCGCGGCTGTTGCTGCCAGGCGTGCGTGAAGGCTTCGCGGCACTGGAGCGCGCCTGTAATACGCTGCGCAGCGAGGACGACATCCTGCGCATGAAAGCGCCCTCGACGCTGACCATGCGCTGGTTGCTGGCGCGCCTCAGTCGCTTTCGTCATCTGCAGCCGGGCAATGAGGTGCAACTGACCAGCGCCTGGATGGATGTCGATCATGTCGATTTCAATCATGAGCCCTTTGACTGCGCGGTACTGCTTGGCGATGGGCACTTTCCGCCGGACTGGGAAGTGGCGCGGCTGTTTTCCGAGCTTCTGATCCCGGTGGGGGCGCCCGAGCTGCTGACTGAAGGGCCTTGGGACGCCAGGCGCCTGGCCGCTATCGAGCTGTTGCACCCGACACCTGACAAGCGTGACTGGCGCAGTTGGCTGGCGCGCATGGGGCTGACGGACAAGGTCTCGCTCAAGGGCGGTCAGGTGTTCGATACCCTGGAGCTTGGGATGATCGCTGCCGCGCGGGGTTACGGGGTATCCATGGGCGATTTGCTGATGGTGGCCGAGGATGTGGCCCAGGGGCGTTTGAGCCTGCCTTGGCCGACAGCGGTGGCCAGTGGTCTGGACTATTACCTGGTGTGGCCGAAAACCCGCCCGGGGGGTGAGCGGTTGCGGCGCTTGAGTGATTTTTTGCAGGGTGAGGCCGATGCGATGGATCTGCCGAAGGTGGAAATACTGGGGACTGCTGCGCAGTCCATCGCCGGCAATGCCGGCTCCCACACCGATCCGTAGGAGCTGGCTTTGCCTGCGATGGGCCGCAACGCGGCCCTTTTACAGCCCCGGCAAATCCAGTGCCCTGGCACAGGCCTGCAACGACCGCTGTTGACTCTGCGCATACAGCGCCAGCTCATCCTGCACCGGCTTGCCCAGCGCCTGTTCAAAGGCATCGCGGTTGGCATTGCTGCCGTACTCGCTCTGCGCCTCATCCCCCAGGTTGGACTGGAAGATCCCCGCCGCACTGACCGGCAGGAAGTCTTCATACACCAATGCTTCGAAATGCACATGACCGGCATCGATCAGGCCATCCAGCGAGGTTGGACGCTCCGCGTCGCCCCGTGCAGCCAGGCCGCGCTCGGTGGGGAAATAGCGGAAGTACGCCAGGCCCTGCTCACGCATCTGCGCGAGGTCATCCGGGAATGCCTGGAAGCTGTCTTTGAGCAACTGCATGTAGCGCTCGGCATTGGCTTCTGCCGGTACGCCGCCCAATGAGTCGCGGGCAGCATCGAGCAGTTGGTCATACAGCTGGCGCCCTTTGGGGGTCAGCGCCGCACCACGCTGCTCGATCTCGCCAAAGCGTGCCGTGTGACTGCCACCCGCCGCACCTTGCTGATCACTGAACGCGACCTTTTCCTGCAGGGCTTTGAAGCTGGTCTGACGCAGCAGGATCGGGTAGCGCCGCGGTGGCGGGCCTTCGATCACCGCCTTGGGCGGAATGCCTTTGGCCGGCATGCCCAGCTGGATCGCATCGATGTCCAGGGTGCGTGGCGTCAGATGGTTGATGTGCGGGCCTTTGAAGGCCACCACATCGGCGATCAGACGGTGTTGATCATGCAACTGTTGATACTGCTCGGCAGTCACGGTGGCATCGTGGTGCCAGCGGAAGGTGTGCAGGGCCTCGTCAACAAAAATGCGGGCATCATCAGTATTCAGGCCGCCATCACGCTCGAACTGCTGGATCAGCTCTAGAGCGCGCGGGGTGAAGATCTGCCGCTTGGCGAGGATCTGCCGGGCTAACTCGCGCAAGGCCGGGTTGTCGATCAGCTCCAGGCGCAACAGCGAAGTGAAAACCCGGAACGGGCTGATATGCAGCGATTGTTCGTGAACGGCGCGAAAAGCGGTGGAATGCACCGGTACGCCGGCCGAGCTGAGGTCGTAATAACCCACCGGTTGCATGCCCATCACCGCAAACAGGCGGGCGATGGTCGCCAGCTCTTCGGCAGTACCGACGCGGATGGCGCCATGGCGCTCCTGGTCCAGGCGTTCGATTTCGCCGGTCCAGCGCAGGGCCTGGGCCACCTCTGGCTGCTCGGCCATGACCTGCTGGTTGATTTCGCTCACCAGCGACAGCAGGGTGCCGTACAGCGGCACTTCCTGTTTGTACATGAGCGACATGGCGGCGGAGAACTGCGCGCGAATGCTGTCCGGGCTGACGAAATCTTGAGCGGGCATCGAAAGCTTCCTGGTGAGGTGGGCACCCCTACATGAAAGCGAGGAATGCAGTGCTCCCGCAAGCGAAAAAAAGTCGATCTGTCATTCCGTGGATTCTTGATCTTCCGACGCCAGCTCGGCGGCGATCCAGTCGACCAGCGCCCGTACCTTGGGCACTTCTGCCGCGTGCTCGGCAAACGCCAGAAAATGCGCGCCATTGCTGCGCATGCTGTGTTGCCAGGGCACGATGAGTTTGCCTTCGGCCAGCTCCTGCGCTACCAGGTAACGTGGTACCAGGGCTACGCCGCAACCGGATTGGGCGGCACTGAGGCTCATATAGAAGGTGTCGAAGCGCGGCCCGTGGTAGCTATGGGCCGAATGCAGGCCTTGTTCGAGGAACCACTCATGCCAGGCTTCCGGGCGCGAGGTGCTTTGCAGCAGTACCAGCTCGGCCAGTTCGCTGGCGTCGTTCAAGGTGCGGCCCTGCAACAATTCCGCTGCGCAGACCGGCACCACCTCTTCACCGAACAGTTCTATACAGGTCGCACCGGGCCAGGTGCCCTGACCGTAGAAAAACACCACGTCGGCCTTGCCCTGCAGCAAGGCGAAAGGCTCCATCTCATTGCGGATATCCAGGTGGATGTTGGGGTGGCGTTTACCGAAGCCTTTGAGGTGCGGAATCAACCAGCGCACGCCAAAGCTCGGTTGAGTGGCTACCTTCAATACTTCGGTCTGCTCGCCATAAGAGAGGATGTAGCGGCTGGACATGTCGACCTGGGTGAGGATCTTGTTGACCTCAGCCAGGTAAAGCGCGCCGGCGGGTGTCAGTTGCAGACGCCGGCGGATGCGCAGGAACAGGTGATGGCGGAGCATCTCCTCAAGCTGCGCGACCTGTTTGCTCACCGCGCTCTGGGTCAGGTGCAGTTCTTCGGCGGCGCGGGTGAAGCTCAGGTGCCGGGCAGCAGCCTCAAAGCACTGCAGGGCGGCCATCGATGGCACCAGACGTTTGGACATAGCGGCCTCAGCAGCGGGTAGATCATTACCTGGCGGAATGATATGCAGAATAAAGGTCGTTTGTTGCGCCAGAGTGATCGGATTAATACTGATCCCGATCACTAATTCAACCACTCATCGCATGCAGGAGAAGAAAATGGTTGATGGACTGCTTGACCGCCTCGGTGTCCCGGCCAGTGCCTACACCCACGGCAACCATCCCGTTCACACCCCTATCGATGGCAGCGCGATTGCCTCGGTGCACCTGGAAAGCAAAGCCCAGGTCGTGGCCAAGATCGACAAGGCCGAGCAGGCCTTCCAGGCCTGGCGCAACGTGCCGGCGCCGCGTCGCGGTGAGTTGATTCGCCTGTTTGGCGAAGTCCTGCGGGAAAACAAGGCGGCGCTGGGCGAACTGGTTTCCGTCGAAGCCGGCAAGATCACCCAGGAAGGCCTGGGTGAAGTGCAGGAAATGATCGACATCTGCGACTTCGCCGTTGGCCTTTCGCGCCAGCTGTACGGCCTGACCATCGCCTCCGAGCGTCCTGGCCACCACATGCGTGAAACCTGGCACCCGCTGGGTGTGGTCGGGGTCATCAGCGCCTTCAACTTCCCGGTTGCGGTCTGGGCCTGGAACACCTCGCTGGCGCTGGTCTGCGGCAACGCTGTGGTCTGGAAACCCTCGGAGAAGACCCCGCTCACCGCGCTGGCCTGCCAGGCGCTGTTCGAGAAAGCCTTGAAAGCCTTTGGTGATGCGCCAGAAGGCCTGAGCCAGCTGATTATCGGTGATCGTGAAGCCGGTGAAGCCCTGGTCGATGACCCGCGCGTGCCGCTGGTCAGTGCCACCGGCAGCACCCGCATGGGCCGTGAAGTCGGTCCGCGGGTTGCCGCACGCTTTGGTCGCAGCATCCTCGAACTGGGTGGCAACAATGCCATGATCCTGGCGCCGAGCGCCGATCTGGACCTGGCCGTGCGCGGCATCCTGTTCAGCGCCGTCGGTACTGCCGGTCAGCGTTGCACCACCCTGCGCCGCCTGATCGTCCATCGTTCGATCAAGGACGAAGTGGTGGCGCGGGTCAAAGCCGCTTACGCCAAAGTGCGTATCGGCGATCCACGCAAAGACAACCTGGTCGGTCCGCTGATCGACAAACAATCCTTCAGCGCCATGCAGGACGCCCTGGCCCGTGCCCGCGACGAAGGCGGCCAGGTGTTCGGTGGCGAGCGCCAGTTGCAGGCGCAGTACCCGAACGCCTACTACGTGTCGCCAGCCATCGCAGAGATGCCGGCGCAAAGCGCCGTAGTGCGTCACGAGACCTTCGCGCCGATCCTTTACGTGCTGGCCTATGACGACTTCGACGAGGCCCTGCGCCTGAACAACGAAGTGCCACAAGGCCTGTCCTCGTGCATCTTCACCACCGACCTGCGTGAAGCTGAGCGCTTCCAGAGTGCGGCGGGCAGCGACTGTGGTATCGCCAACGTCAACATCGGTACCAGCGGTGCAGAAATTGGCGGTGCCTTTGGTGGCGAGAAAGAAACCGGTGGTGGCCGTGAGTCGGGCTCCGATTCGTGGAAAGCCTATATGCGTCGGCAGACCAACACGGTGAACTATTCGCGTGAGCTGCCATTGGCTCAGGGGATTGTGTTCGACTGAACACCGCGTTGGCTTCATCGCTGGCAATGCCAGCTCCCACAGAGATCCCTGCTGTATGCAGAACCCTGTGGGAGCCGGCGTTGCCGGCGATAGGCGCTCTACCGAACAAGAACAATCAAGGAAGCCGGCCATGTCAGAGCTGCGCCAACAATGTCTGTGGGAACACGTAACCAGGCTCGCGACGCCGGTCGATAAACTGGCCAGCGAACTCAAGGCCGACGTCTGCGTCATTGGCGGTGGTATCACCGGCCTTAGCGCCGCGCTGCACCTGCTGGAGGCGGGCAAGTCGGTGGTTGTGCTGGAGGCCTGGAAAATCGGTCACGGCGGTTCCGGGCGCAACGTCGGTCTGGTCAACGCCGGTACCTGGATTCGTCCCGACGATGTCGAAGCCACCCTTGGCCATGAGCAAGGCAGCCGCCTGAACAAGGTGCTGGGTGAAGCCCCTGCTGAAGTCTTCGCCACCATCAAACGCCTGGGCATCGATTGCCAGGCACACAACAGCGGCACCCTGCACATGGCGCATAACGCCAGCGGCGTTGCCGACCTCGAAGCGCGTCACCAGCAGTGGAGCCGTCGCGGTGCCGACGTCGAGCTGCTCACCGGAGCACGCTGCGAGGAGTACTGCGGTACCGACAAGATTTCCGCCGCGCTGCTCGATCGCCGCGCCGGCACCATCAACCCCATGGCTTACACCCAGGGCTTGGCTGCGGCTGTCACCCGTCTGGGCGGGCAGATCTTCCAGCAGTCGGCAGTCGAAGGGCTGGAGCGCGAAGGTCGTGGCTGGCGGGTCAAGACCGGCCAGGGCTCGGTCAGTGCCGACAAGGTGGTGATCTCGACCGGCGCCTACACCGAAGGCGACTGGACGACCCTGCAGAAGCACTTCTTCCGTGGTTACTACTACCAGGTCGCCTCCGTGCCGCTGCAAGGCGAGGCCGCCGACAACGTGCTCAAGCATGGCCAGGGCTCCTGGGATACCCGCACGGTGCTGAGCAGCATTCGTCGCGACGATGAAGGCCGCCTGCTGCTCGGCAGCCTGGGGCGGGTCGACAACAAGCCGAGCTGGTTCATTCGCAGCTGGGCCGACCGCATCCAGAATCACTACTTCCCGCAGTTGGGCAAGGTCGAGTGGCAAATGCACTGGACCGGCTGCATCGACTTCACTCCCGATCACCTGATGCGCCTGTTCGAACCGGCCCCGGGCCTGGTGGCGGTGACTGGCTACAATGGCCGAGGCAACACCACCGGCACGGTGATCGGCAAAGCCTTCGCCCGGTTCCTGCTGCAGGACAACCCGGATGCCTTGCCGATTCCGTTCTCGCCGATGAAACCGGTATCGGCCCCGGCGCTACGCACCGGCTTCTACGAAACCGGGTTCTCGCTGTATCACGCCGGGCAATGCTTGCGCGTGGTGCTGTAACCGCTACTTGTGCAGCCAGCTGAGAAAGCCGCCTTTCTTGATGGCTGCCGGTTTCTGCTCCAGTAGCGACTGCCGGGTTTGCTGGCGAATGCGTTGCAGCTTGATCAACGCCGTCTTGACCTCACCGCGTTGCTCCAGGCAACTGCGCACGTCAGCCTTGTCGATACGGTAGAGGATGCAGCTGGTCAGGGTACGGAATTCGGCGGTGGAATCGTCCGTTTCCAGCAGGCCTTCCAGGCCCAGTACCTCACCTGGCCCCATGCGTCCGGCCTCGATCAGCTTGTCACCATCGCGAATGCCCGCAGACACCACGCCTGTGCCGATCACCAACAGATAATCCGAGCTGTCGCCAACCCCGAGGATCACCTGATCGGCCAGGTATTCCACCGCAGTCATACGCTGGCTGAGACTGTCTTTTTCCTCGCTGCTCAGTGAGCGGAAGATCCGCACATCCTCAAGCAATGCACGTTGTCGACTCCAGGTTTGCGGCGTCAGGGTGTCGCTGTTCCAGACCACACCCGCCGCTTCCAGGTGGCGGTGAGCAAGGTCGAACATATGGTTGCGCACTTCAACTTTCTGGTTCATGGAACTGACGAAACCACTTGCTTCGTACTCCACCGACTCCAGGGTCGAACTCTTGATCGTTGCCTTGGGCGGCGGTGTGGCGAGCAGCGTGCGTGTGCCCTGCAAGGTTTTCTCCAGGGCATCAAGTACTCGCCGCGGGCGCACCTTGGCAGGCACCACGACGCTGATGGAGACCCCATGTATATCGTTGGGCTGGCTGAAATTGAGCAGCTTGGCTTTGGCCGCGACCGAGTTGGGGATCACCGCCATGCTGCCGTTGCTGGTGAGCAGGCGGGTGGCGCGCCAGTCGATGTCGATGACTTTGCCTTCGGTGCCGTCGATGCTGATCGAGTCACCGACCTGATAGGGACGGGTGGTGTTGAGGACGATGCCGGAGAACACATCGCTGAGCGTGCTCTGCAGTGCCAGACCGATAACGATTGCCATCACCCCGGACGTCGCCAGCAGGCCTTTGACCGGCAGCTGCAGTACATACGCGGCGGCGGCAACAACCGCGACCAGGAAGATCACGGCACCCAGCACATCCTGCAACAGTCGTCCGGTATGGCCGCTACGTGAGCCCAGAATGACCCCGATCACCACCGTAACGGTCCGCGCCGCGAACAGCCACCAACCGATCCCCAGCACCGTCGCGAGCAAATTGCGCGGTACATCCTCGACCCAGGGTGCGGCTTGCAGGGGGCTGACCCCGGCGCTGATCAGCACCCAGGTGAACAGCAGGAACACCCCCAGCCGCAGGCCGATGCGCAAGGGGCGCCGGCTGACCGCGATCACCTGCCAGAGCAGCAGATCAAGTGCGATCAAGGTGATGCCGATCAGCAGGGGGTAACTCTGGGCAAAAGCGAACATACCTGTCTCACGACGCGGGGATGTTGCTAGTAAAGAGCAGGTTGGCGGCAATTACTACTGGCGCGTGGGCTCAGAACATCACGTAGGCACTGGCGCTGGTCTGGTCCAGATCGATATCGCCAACCTTCAACACTTCCTGTTCCAGACGCACGCCGATGTTACGGAACACGTCCACTTCGACACCGAGGCCGTAGGTCATGTCCAGGTCGCTGCTGTCGCCGGCGATATCGTTGTCAGCGTCCCAGGCATGCACGCCGGCGCTGGCGAACAGGCGCACGCGCTTACCGACCGGGATACCGAAGTGGGCAGCGGCCTGTAGCGAGTGGCCTTCGAAGTCGCCGTCCTTGCCGCTGAAGTTGCCCAGGTCTACCCAGGCGCCTTCCACTGCCAGATACGGATTCAGCCGGTAGCCCACGAAGGCCTTGTAGGCGTTGTCGTCGTCACTGAGCTGGTGCTCGTCGGTTTCCACCTTGGTCAGGCCGCCGCCCAGATAGAGGCCACGGTCATCTGCCACGGCGTTTACAGAGCTAAGTACAAGGAGGGCGGCTGCAAGCTGTTTTGCGAAGTTCATCGTTCGTCCAATGGAGTTTGGTTAATGGGAGAAAGGGCTGATCAAGCCGGTTTCTTGGGCAGGAACTCTCTGTCCAGGCGTTCACGGATCATCTGCGCGGCGGAATCCATGGCCGGGTAGATGTCCTCGATCACAGGTGCCTTGTCCTGACCGATGTTCCGGCCACTGGCCCGGTCTACGGCGCGGGCCAGGGTTTCACCGCTCAGGCTGTCGCTGACTTCGCTCTGGAAGAACAGATAAAGGGTTTCATCGCGTACACCGGTGGCGTGCAGGGAAAGGCCGACCAGCATGCCGATGGGAATGTATTCGGTGACATTAGGATCACGCGGTTTGCGTTCAATATCGGCAACCGATACTTGTAGTGACAGCGCGCCCTTGGTGGGTTTGTCGACCAGGCGATAACCGGCAGTGGTGAGTTGTTTTACCAACTGGGTTCGGAAGTGTTGGCGCAGTTTGTCTGCATCGCCATTAAACTTGGCAAGGCGCGGATCAGTACTGTCGAAAGAAATACTTTTCGGCAGGTTGAGGAAAATTGCTTTGTCATGGCCTTTCGACAAAGGCGCATCAGATTTCTTCCACGCAACAGTACCGTCATCGTGTTCGATAACGTGTAGAGGTGCGTTGGTTTTTTGTTGTTCCGGGGTGATCGCGGTGTCGATGCTTGGCGCCATCGAACAACCAAACAGGCTCATCGAGAGCAATAGCAGCGAAAGGGTTTTGAAGTGCATGGGAATTCCTGTTGACGTCACGTTGAGGTGACAGAGCTATCCCCACTCTAGGGTCGCGAGTGAGGAAAACAGGAATCAAAAATTGTTATTTATGGCCTTCGCGCCGGTTCACACGCCGTGCGCCGCGGCCTGGGGTCAGTTGTTCATGCAGCGCATCCGGTCAAGCTCAAGGAAGTAGTAGCACAGCGCGTCGCTGTCGGTAGGGATGATGACCAGGCTGAGGATGGAGCCGAGCCTGAAGTACTGGCGGGCAAACAACAGATCGGAATGACGGCTGACGTCGAACAGTTCGGTCTGGCTACTGGCCTGGATATCTTCAACCTTTATCTTTACTCGCCAGCGCGAGGTATCAACGAGCGAGGCGCCGACGGCAACATGCCGCTCTTTATCGCCCAGACGTTCAAGTACACTGATGACCGCACTGGGTTCACTGATAGTCAGCGCTTCTTTGGACTCCATGATTTCATTTTCTATGAAGTTTCGGCCCTCGGTACGATAAGGCTGACTATTAATGTAGGGGCGCGGCAGTGCAATCAATTGCATTACCAGACCTGCCAGAAAAATAGCGGCGATAACTAACCAGTGGCGCCAAGCTACTCGATTGTTTTTCATTATTCGCCCGCGCATTTTTTCAACATATTGATGAGTTGCTCATTCTGGAGCTGAAATTCAAAGTTGTAAGTGTGTCCTGTTGTGCGGATGCAGGACATATTCATCCGCGATCCTTTACGGCTGATAAAGACCTCGCCTTTGATGTTTTCTGTGGGCAAGTTTAAATTGGATATGTCAGTTTTGAGCGTGTTTACTTCTTGCTCGTTCTTGCCGACTGCTGAAATTGAAAGTTCGCCTTGTTTGATAACTGCAACATGCAATTCACGGGTCGGCTCATACCAGGCAACCAGGCGCCAAATGGACAAGACAGCAAATACTGTCGCCGCCAGGTACCCGAGAATCACCGCCGTGCCAATGCCTTGCCTGTTGTCCGGCGAGGGGGCGGGCGCAACCGGACTTGCCTGCTGAGGCTCATCTAAAGGCGCCTCAACGGCCTCGGAAGGGGCGACCATATGGTCGCTGTTGAAGCGATAGCCGCGTCGCGGCACAGTGATCACTATCTCGTGATCCTTGCCGTCGCCGAGGACGTTTCTGAGCATGAAAATGGATTGGTTGAGGCTGCCTGCCGAGACGACGCGGTCATCCCAGGCGAACTCCAGAATCGCTTCGCGCGAACAGATCGCGCCGGGTTCCATCAGCAGAAGTTCGAGTATTCGCGACTCTGCGCGCGCCAGTGTTAATTCCTCTGGCTCACCTTGGTTTTTGCTGATAATAATCTTGCAGTGCTCGGAATTAAACTCCACAAGGTCGCTGTTTTTTAGTCGAAAATTGTAGATCATCAAGCACTACGCGCGTTGTGGAATTCCTTACTATTATAATGGTCGTTATCGGCGAAGCAAGTCGATGAAGGGCGCTTGCTATTACGTGAGTGCATTAATAAAATATCGGGAACTCTATATTTCAAGGCTGAAATAATTGCTCACGCTGTAGTTGTCGGCCGGTACTGCAATGCTTCGGCAAGATGCGAGCGGTCAATAAGCCTGGCCTGCTCAAGATCCGCCAGGGTTCGGGCCACCTTCAACAGGCGATGTGCCGCGCGCAGCGACAGGCTGAGGCGTTCACAGGCGCTTTCCAGCCAGTGCTGGTCGGCGGTGGATAACGTGCAGTGCTGGCGCAGGCCCGGCAGGTCGAGAAAGGCATTGGCGCAGCCCTGACGCTGTTGCTGAAGCACCCGGGCGCTGGCGACGTGCGCCGCGATGCTGGCGCTGCTTTCGCCATTGCCGGCAACCGGGGACAAGGCCGTGGCCTCGCGGGCAACGGTCAGGTGCAGGTCGATGCGGTCGAGCAAGGGGCCGGAGAGCTTGTTGCGGTAGCGCTGGATCTGATCGCTGCCACAACGGCAGCGTCCGCTGGGGTCGCCGAGATATCCACAGGGGCAGGGGTTCATCGCCGCGACCAGCTGGAAGCGTGCCGGGAAGCGGATCTTGTCTTTGGCCCGGGCGATGACGATTTCGCCTGACTCCAATGGCTCGCGCAGCACTTCCAGCACCCGCCGTTCAAATTCCGGCAATTCATCGAGAAACAGCACACCGTGATGGGCGAGGGTGATCTCGCCGGGCTGCGGGCGGCTGCCACCACCCACCAACGCAGCCCCGGACGCCGAGTGATGAGGATGCCTGAACGGTCGCTGCGGCCAGCTGCTCAGCGGTACATGGCTGGCTACCGATTGAATCGCCGCCACCTCCAGGGCCTCGCGTTCATCCAGCGGCGGCAAGAGGCCGGGCAGACGGCTGGCGAGCAGGGTTTTGCCGGTGCCCGGCGGGCCGCTGAACAGCAGATTGTGCGCCCCGGCGGCGGCGACCAGCAGCGCGCGTTTGGCGGCTTGCTGGCCCTGGACTTCATTCAGATCGGGATACGGCCGGACCTGCAGCAGCAAACCGTTGGCGGCGTAGGGATTGAGCGGTGTCTGCCCGTTGAGGTGGGCTACCAGCTCCAGCAGATGCCCGACCGCGAACACCACCAGACCTGATGCCAGGCAGGCTTCCTCGGCATTCTCTTGAGGGACTACCAGTGCCCGGCCGGCTGCTCTGGCTGCCAGGGCAGCCGGTAGCACACCTTGTACCGGGCGTATGGTGCCGGATAGCGCCAGTTCTCCCAGGCATTCCAGTTCGCCCAGGGCGGTGGCCGGGAACTGGCCATTGGCGGCAAGAATCCCCAAGGCAATCGCCAGATCGAAGCGTCCGCCGTCTTTGGGCAAGTCTGCCGGGGCGAGGTTGAGGGTGATGCGCCGGGCGGGGAACTCCAGGCCCGAATTGAGGATCGCGCTGCGCACGCGGTCTTTGCTCTCCTTGACGGTCGCTTCAGGCAAACCGACCAGGGTTAGCGCCGGCAGGCCGTTGGCCAGATGGGCTTCGACACTGACCGCCGGGGCCGATACTCCGACCTGAGCGCGACTGTGGACAAGGGCGAGAGACATGAACACTCCATGATCGATACGGGGCCGCGTCCTGCGGCTTAACAAAGATAGTGGGGTGAGAAGGGCCAAGGCGAGAAAGAGTGAGTCTGTTTTTTACAGGCTAGATCTGTGACCGCGTTGCGATCGATCGCTGGCAAGGCCAGCTCCCACAGGGGTCGAGTATGCCGAACCATTGTGGGAGCCGGCATTGCCGGCGATGGGCTGCGTAGCAGCCCTTGGATATTCGTGGGCTGTAGCTGTTTTCTGTCAGACGCTTCTGAATCATACTCCCGGCGCCGCTGCTCTGTTGCGCCTGCCCAGGTGCATGCCTACCCTGCGTGGGTCGTTGCCAATTCAACGACCGGATGTCGCAGTCCGAGGCATAAGCAGAGCTCCATTTCCCTGATACAGGTTTTCCCCCACCTGTATTTCTGGTTAATGGCGGCTGTGCGTGGGGCACCTTCGGGTGCGCCGGTTCCTATGCCCGGTCTGCGAACCCGCGTACAGCTGCCACCCATTTCGTTTCGCAGCGAACGGTGGCCGCTCCATCTGCATGGGAGTCGCCCGATGAAAAAGCCCGTTCCTGATCCACCCGACCTGCCTTTTGTGCACACCATCGAAAGACCTGTCGCCAGCTGTCCCGAGCATCCGCCGCTATTCAATGTGTGTGCGGGTGTCAGCGCCGAGGACGCGCTGGTGCACGCTTCGCTCTATCTCAAATGCGCCAGCGTCAGCATTGAAGAGGCGGTGCGATACACCGCGGAGCCTGGGAAAAGCTATGTCTGGTCGACCCAGCATTCAGTGGAATTTGCGCGGGCGTTGATTGATGCGTTGATCGACGGGATCGAGCTGCAACGCTTTCCCGACTGAAATATTGCCCCCGGTGGGAGCGGGCTTGCCCCGCGATGCGATGTGACCGACACACCGCTATCGCGGGGCAAGCCCGCTCCCACCGGTTAATTGCATTTGCAGGGGAATTAGCTGGCTACGCCGAGGATGATATGCGAGGCCTTGATCACCACGGTCGCCGACACGCCGGGCTTCAGGCCCAGCTCGTCGACCGCCTCGCGGGTAACGATGGAGAACACCTCGGTGCCACCGGCCAGTTGCACCACCACCTCGGAATTCACCGCGCCTTCGCTCACCCGCACAACCTTGCCTTCCAGGCAGTTGCGTGCCGAAAACCTGTAACCGCCGCTGTCGGTCATCAGCACCACCCACGGTGCCTTGACCAGCGCGACTGCATCCTTGCCCACGGCAATGCCGAGGCTCTGCAGGCTGGCCATGGTCACCACGGCCACCAACTGCTCACCGCCAGACAGCTTCAGAGTGACTTCGGCATTGACCGCGCCGGCCTGGACATTGCTGACGGTACCTTTGAACACGTTACGTGCACTGACTTTCATCGGGGAACCTCTGCTGGCTGTGATGTGTGAATGCGGCGCTGGCTTATTCCGCCGCAGGCGGGTTCAGGCGTGCTTCCATTTCGGCGACCTTGGCCTCCAGCGCTTCAAGACGGGCGCGGGTGCGGGCCAGGACGACCATCTGGCTGTCGAATTCTTCCCGGCTGACCAGTTCCAGTTTACTGAAGCCGCTTTGCAGCAGGGCTTTGAACTGGCTTTCGAGTTCGGCGCGAGGTTGCGAGGTGTCGCCGCTGAACAGGCGCGAGGCTTGGTCGCTCAGGGCATCGAGAAAGGCTTTGGGCGCGAGCATGTTCGGCTATCCGCTGTATCCAAGTGGGGCGCCAGTGTAGCACGCAGTATTACTGGCCTTGAGCTGCACGCTTTTTGCGCATCGCGGTCAATCGTCACGCACCGTAATTGTGCAGCGAAACGCTGATGGCGACTGGCCAATCAACAGCGGTCAACGCAAGTGCCTGTAATTGGACGACTTAGCGGATCTGGCAAGGTTTCTGCTAAGACCTTTGTGACCCATGCACTGATGCAGTCACCGTGACGAAACGGGGTGCAGGCGGAGCATCAAGCGGTTTCGGTCGACGACGCGTTACAAAGCCAGGCGCTGCGCTTAGACTTGAGTCGGGTTTGTTTTCCTGGGGCAAGTCCACCAATTCGGGAGAGAGTTTCATGAAGCTAGTCACTGCCATCATCAAGCCGTTCAAGTTGGACGACGTGCGCGAGTCGCTGTCTGAAATCGGCGTGCAGGGTATTACTGTTACTGAAGTCAAAGGCTTCGGTCGGCAGAAGGGCCACACCGAGCTGTATCGCGGTGCTGAGTATGTGGTTGATTTCCTGCCCAAGGTGAAGATCGACGTCGCCATCGACGACAAGGATCTGGACCGGGTCATCGAAGCGATCACCAAGGCGGCCAACACCGGCAAGATCGGTGACGGGAAAATTTTCGTGGTCAATCTGGAGCAGGCGATTCGCATCCGTACCGGCGAAACCGATACCGACGCGATCTAAAAAAAGCCTCACCAAACCCCAACGCCCCAGGAGAAAACAACATGACTCTGCGTCAATTCGCAGGGCTAGGAGCCCTTTTGCCTCTCGTAATGCCCGGCCTGGCCCTGGCAGAGGAGGCAGCCCCCGTGCTCAACTCCGGCGACACCGCCTGGATGTTGACCGCCACAGCCTTGGTGCTGTTCATGACTATCCCGGGCCTGGCCCTGTTCTACGGCGGTATGGTGCGTTCCAAGAACGTGCTCTCGGTGATGATGCAGTGCTTTGCGATCACCGGCCTGATCAGTGTGCTGTGGGTGGTTTACGGCTATAGCCTGGCGTTCGATACCACCGGTATGGAGCAAGGTGTAGTCAACTTCAATTCCTTCGTCGGCGGCCTGTCCAAAGCCTTCCTGGCTGGCGTGACGCCTGCGAGCCTGACTTCTTCGGCGGCGTTGTTCCCCGAGGCGGTATTCATCACCTTCCAGATGACCTTCGCGATCATCACCCCGGCGCTGATTGTCGGTGCCTTTGCCGAGCGTATGAAGTTCTCGGCGATGCTGATCTTCATGGCCATCTGGTTCACCCTGGTCTACGCACCGATTGCCCACATGGTCTGGAGCGGCAACGGTGGCCTGATGTGGGACTGGGGCGTGCTCGACTTCGCGGGCGGCACCGTGGTGCATATCAACGCCGGTATCGCAGGTCTGGTCGCCTGCCTGGTGCTGGGCAAGCGCAAGGGCTTCCCGACCACGCCGATGGCCCCGCACAACCTCGGTTACACCCTGATGGGCGCGGCCATGCTGTGGATCGGCTGGTTCGGTTTCAACGCCGGCTCCGCCGCGGCCGCCAACGGCACTGCGGGCATGGCCATGCTGGTGACCCAGATCGCCACCGCCGCGGCGGCGCTGGGCTGGATGTTTGCCGAATGGCTGACCCACGGTAAACCAAGTGCTCTGGGTATTGCCTCGGGTGTGGTTGCCGGCCTGGTCGCCATCACCCCGGCTGCCGGTACCGTCGGCCCGATGGGCGCCCTGGTGATCGGCCTGGTTGCCGGTGTGATCTGCTACTTCTGCGCCACCAGCCTCAAGCGCAAGCTCGGCTACGACGACTCGCTGGACGCCTTCGGTGTGCACGGTATCGGCGGTATCGTCGGCGCGATCCTCACTGGCGTGTTCGCAGCCCCGGCATTGGGTGGCTTCGGCACCGTCGAAGATATCGGCGCGCAAGTCTGGATTCAGGCCAAGGGCGTCGGCTTTACCGTGATCTACACCGCGATCGTCACCTACGTGATTCTCAAGGTGCTGGATCTGGTCATGGGCCTGCGGGTTAACGAAGAAGAAGAGTCGGTCGGTCTCGACCTGGCGCAACACAACGAGCGCGGCTACAACCTGTAACCGTCTCGAAAAATCTTGCCCGGCTTGCCGGGCATTTTTTTTGCCTGCAGTTTGTCGCTTTCAGGCAACGCAAACGGTTTCTTTCGGCGCTTTTGCCGCCACTTTTTCGGCTGGCTGCACGTAGGCAGAAAACTTACAGACCAGAGTGATAGTTAGGCACTTTGCTTTTTCTCTGAGCACGCTAGAATGCGCGCCGAAGGGAGCTGACAAGCTGTCCGCAAACTTCGCTACCCTTTGCTAGGCTTGCCAATGAGCAGGCTGATCACGCCAGGGTAGGCCGACGATTCACTATCGGCAGCTCTTTAATTTCGTCAGGCCCTGCCAAGAGCGGGACCTGCACGGTGTTCGCCAGGCTCTTTGGCGCACACCCGAGGTGGCGGCAAACCCGCGACCCTTTGAATTTTTCCGGCGGCTGTCGATTTACGGCGCTGCTGGTCTATAACTAATGTGCTTTTCGCAAGTCATGAGGTAGAACATGAGCGACGACGATCTGGAAAATGACGACCTCGAAGTAGGCGACGAAGACGAAGGTGATGAAGGCCTCGAAGCGGCAGCCGATGATGTGGCTGACGACAGCGGTGACGACAGCCCGGTACCTGTTGCCAAGGGCAAGTCCAAGTCGGCAGCTGTCTCGGTAGACGAGATGCCGAGCATGGAAGCCAAGCAGAAGGAGCGTGATGCCCTGGCCAAAGCTATGGAAGAGTTCCTCTCCCGTGGCGGCAAGGTGCAGGAAGTGGAGGCCAACGTGGTCGCCGATCCGCCCAAGAAGCCGGACAACAAGTACGGTAGCCGCCCTATCTGAGTGGTTCCGTCAGCAAGAAAGCCCGCCGTCGCTGCGGGCTTTTTTGTGCCTGCGATCCGAGTATCAGCGCCAGCTGTTGAGCAGCTCGGGCAGCTGCGAAAGGCGCTGGATTTCAGCGTCGGGACGGTTGTCGGCCTCCCAGGTCTTGCCCTGCGGGTTGAACCAGATGGCCCGCAGGCCCGCGCGCTGGGCGCCGGCAATGTCGTCGCCGGGATGGTCGCCGATATGCACCGCGGCATGGGCTTCGACCTGACCCTGGCGCAGCGCTTCAAGGAAGGGCTGAGGGTCGGGCTTGCCAATCCCCAGGTCCTCGGCGCACAGGGCGAACTTGAAGTAGTCGGCCAGACCCAGGCGGCGCACATCGGCATTGCCGTTGGTGACCACGCCGAGGGTGTAGCTGTGGCGCAGGATCTCCAGCACCGGCTGGACCTCGGGGAAGATATCGATCTGGTGACGCGCGTGGAGGAACACCTCGAAGCCTTCGTTGGCCAGCTCCCGGGCTTTGTTCTCGCTGTAACCGACGTCCTCGAGGGCGCGGAACAGCACCTTGCGGCGCAAGGCGCTGATGCGGTGCTTGAGCCCGGGCTCTGCCTGCACCAGGCGCTCACGGATGGCGTACAGGTGCTCCACGGGGACTGCGCCAAGGTCCGGCGCATTGGCGGCCAGCCAGTCGCGCAGGATGGCTTCGGCGCTAACGATCACGGGGGCGGTGTCCCACAGGGTGTCGTCGAGGTCAAAGGTGATCAGCTTGATGCTCATGAATCGCTGCCCTTACTGCGTTTAGCCCGAGGGTGGGCGCTGTCATAGACGGCGGCCAAGTGCTGGAAATCAAGGTGAGTGTAGATCTGCGTGGTGGCGATGTCGGCATGGCCGAGCATCTCTTGCACGGCGCGCAGGTCCTGGGACGATTCGAGCAGGTGGCTGGCAAAAGAGTGCCGCAACATGTGCGGGTGCAGGTTCTGGCCCAGCTCACGTTCGCCGGCAGCCTGTACGCGCAGCTGGATAGCCCGGGGGCCGAGGCGACGGCCCTGGCGGCTGACGAACACGGCGTTGTCCTGTGGTGCGCTGATGCCGCGTAATGCGAGCCATTGTTCGAGGGCTTCGCGTGCCTTGCGGCCGACCGGCAATACCCGCGTCTTGCTGCCCTTGCCGTGCACCTGGACCAGGCCTGCGGGCAGGTCGAGCTGGTCGGTATCGAGGCTGGTCAGCTCCGACAGGCGCAAGCCGGAGGAATAAAACAGCTCAAGCATGGCCTGGTCACGACGGGCGAGAAAGTCGTCTTCCACCGCGCCTTCGAGCAACTGCAAGGCACGATCGGTATCGAGGGTTTTCGGCAGGCGCCGTTCACCCTTGGGCGCCGACAGGCCATTGGCCGGATCATGGCTGCACAGGCCTTCGCGGTTGAGGTAGCGGTAGAAACCGCGCACTGCCGAGAGCAGCCGGGCCAGGCTACGGGACGACTGGCCGTGGTGATGCTGGCGGGCGATAAACTGGCGCAGGTGCTGGATCTGCAGGGCATTCCAGCTGTCGATACCGGACTTGGCACAGTAGGCCAGGACGTTGTCGAGGTCGCGGCGGTAAGCCAGCTGGGTGTGCTCGGACACCTGGCGCTCATTGCGCAGGTGCGCGCAGAAGGCCTGCAGCTGGCGTTTCATCAGCGCACCGGGCGCAAGGTCTGGGTAAAGCGTGGCACCACGCGGCCGAGCACTTCAGCGATGTAGCTGAGGAACAGGGTGCCGACCGTGCTTTTGTAGTGTTGCGGGTCACGGCTGGCGATGGCCAACACGCCGTGCAGGCCCTGGTGGTTCAGGGTGGCGACGGCGGTCGAGCCGACTTCCTTGCGCTGGTCTTCGCCAAACAGGAAGTCCAGCTCATGCTCGCGCAGATTGCCGCTGACCGTCTTGCCGCTGCACAACAGGCCACCGATGGCTTGCTGGGCGTCGGCGCTATTGACCCAGCGCCCGACTGGCGCGGCGGATTCGCCGAACAGGATCAGGCTGACGAAGGGCACCTTGAACTCCTGGCGCAGGCTGTCTTCGACGGCCATGACCACGGCTTCCAGGCTGTCGGCATCGAGCAGGTCGAGAATCAGCCGGCGGGTCTTGTCGAACAGCCGGTCGTTGTCACGGGCCACGTCCATCAACTGCGAGAGACGGTGGCGCATCTCGATGTTGCGGTCGCGCAGCAGCTTGAGCTGACGCTCCACCAGCGAAACGCTATCGCCGCGCTGATGGGGAATGTGCAGCTCGCTGAGCAACTCGTCGTGTTCGGCGAAGAACGTCGGGTTGTCACGTAGAAAGGCAACCACGGCCTCAGCCCCGAAGGCGGGCGTCGAGCCCTCGGCGCTAAGGTCGGTGGGCTGTTCGGCGGGAGCCTGGGGCTGATCGGTCATGGTTGGCACTCACTCATAGACGAACCTGTCCTTCAAAGACGCGTACGGCCGGGCCAGTCATCAACACCGGCTGGCCAGGGCCGGCCCACTCGATGGACAGGCGTCCACCGGGCAGGTCGATCAGCAAAGGCGAGTCCATCCAGCCCTGGCTGATCGCGGCCACGGCAGCGGCGCAGGCCCCGGTACCGCAGGCCTGGGTTTCCCCGGCGCCGCGTTCCCAGACACGCAATTGCGCGCGATGGCGGTCAATGACCTGGATGAAACCGACGTTGACCCGCTGCGGGAAGCGCGGATGGTGCTCGATCTGTGGACCCAGTTCGTGCACCGGGGCGCTGTTGATGTCGTTGACGCGCAGCACGGCGTGGGGGTTGCCCATCGACACCGCGGCCAGTTCGACCTGCTTTCCGGCCACCTCCAGCGGGTAGCTCAGGGCCTGGGCCGGGGCGTCGAACGGAATCTCGGCCGGCACCAGGCGAGGCGGGCCCATGTCGACGCAGATCTGCCCGTCGTTGCGCACGTCCAGCTCGATGATGCCGCCCTTGGTTTCAACGCGGATACGCTTTTTCGCGGTCAGGCGCTTGTCCAGCACGAAGCGGGCGAAGCAGCGCGCACCGTTGCCGCACTGCTCGACCTCGGAACCGTCGGAGTTGAAGATCCGATAGCGGAAATCCACCTCCGGGTTGCTCGGCGCTTCGACGATCAGCAACTGGTCGAAGCCGATACCGGTGTGGCGATCGCCCCATTGCTTGGCGTGCTTGGGCAAGATGTGCGCATGCTGGCTGACCAGGTCGAGGACCATGAAGTCGTTGCCCAGCCCATGCATTTTGGTAAAACGCAGCAGCATGGGTTTACTCCGGCAGCAGGCTTTCGCCGGCGAACAACTCGGCTACGGTTTCCCGGCGGCGTACTTCGAACGCCTGGTCACCATCGACCAGGACCTCGGCGCAGCGCCCACGGGTGTTGTAGTTCGAGCTCATGACAAAACCATAGGCGCCCGCCGAGTGCACCGCCAGCAGATCGCCTTCGGCCAGGTTCAGCGTACGCTCCTTGGCCAGGAAATCGCCGGTTTCGCAGATCGGTCCGACCACGTCGTAGGTACGCCCTTCACCGGCGCGCGGCTGCACCGCGGTGACGTTCATCCAGGCCTGGTACAGGGCCGGGCGAATCAGGTCGTTCATGGCCGCATCGACGATGGCGAAGTCTTTGTGTTCGGTGTGCTTGAGGTATTCGACGCGGGTCAGCAGGACACCGGCGTTGGCCACGATGTAGCGGCCCGGTTCGAACACCAGGGCCAGGTCGCGCTCGCCGAGGCGTTCGCGGATGGCTTTGATGTAGTCGCCGGCCAACGGCGGCTCTTCGTCACGGTAACGCACGCCAACACCGCCACCCAGATCCAGGTGACGCAGGTGGATACCGCAGTCGCCGAGGCGGTCGATCAGCGCCAGCAGGCGGTCGAGGGCGTCGAGGAAGGGTTCCAGCGTGGTCAGTTGCGAGCCGATGTGGCAGTCGACACCGACCACTTCCAGGTTAGGCAACTGGGCGGCGCGAATGTACACCTCTTCGGCATCGGCGATGGCGATACCGAACTTGTTTTCTTTCAGACCCGTGGAGATGTACGGGTGGGTGCCGGCATCGACGTCCGGGTTGACCCGCAGCGAAATCGGCGCGCGCAGGCCCATCTCGGCGGCAACCACTTGCAGGCGTTCCAGCTCGTCGGTGGACTCGACGTTGAAGCAGTGCACGCCGACTTCCAGGGCGCGACGCATGTCTTCACGAGTCTTGCCGACACCGGAGAAAACCACGCGATCGGCGCGGCCACCGGCGGCCAGGACACGCTCCAGCTCACCGCCGGAAACGATGTCGAAGCCTGCACCCAGACGGGCCAGCAGGTTCAGCACGCCGAGGTTGGAGTTGGCTTTGACGGCAAAGCACACCAGGTGCGAAACACCCTGCAAAGCGTCGGCATAGCTACGGTACTGGGCCTCGATGTGGGCGCGCGAGTAGACATAGGTTGGCGTGCCGAAACGTTCGGCAATGGCCGACAGGGCCACGCCTTCCGCGAACAGTTGACCGTCGCGGTAGTTGAAAGCGTCCATGGGTTACCCTTACTGGTGCTTGTGCGATTGCGACTTTTGACCGTCTTTGCCGTCTTCTGGCAGGTACAGCGGGCCCTTCTGGCCGCAGGCGGAAACGAGGCAGGCAACCGCGACGAGCGCCGCGAGGGTGGAGATCAGGCGCTTCATGGCGTAATCCTTTGTAATAAGCAGTATTGCGCCCGAGTATACCGAGCGCCTGCCGCCTTGCCTATGCGGGCGGCCCGCCGTCGGGCGGGGGCTGCCGGGGGGAGGTGGCGGGCGTTATCCTTTGCATTCGGCGCGCCGCGCTCGTATCTTGCCCGGCTTGCGTGTGTGCAGACATTTTTGAGGTTCTTGCAATGAGTTTGACCGAAGCGCGTTTTCACGACCTGGTCGACGCGACCCAACAGGCCCTGGAAGACCTGTTCGACGAAGCTGATCTGGATCTGGACATGGAGAACTCGGCAGGGATCCTGACCATCAAGTTCGAAGACGGCGCCCAGCTGATCTTCAGCCGCCAGGAGCCGCTGCGTCAGCTGTGGCTGGCCGACAAGTCCGGTGGCTTCCACTTCGACTACGACGAAGCGAACGGCAAGTGGACCTGCGAGAAAAGCGAAGAGCTGCTGGGCGAGATGCTTGAGCGCATCGTCTGGGAGCGTGCGGGCGTCAAGCTCGACTTCGAAGAGATCTGAGATGAGCAACGCGCCAAAGCCGGCCAAGCCGCTCTACAGCAATGTCAGCCCGGCGGTGCCGTCGCCTTGCATCAGCACCTGCCGACTGGATGAGCACAAGGTCTGCATTGGCTGCTTTCGCCATGTCGAAGATATTCGTCAGTGGCGTTCGGCCGATGACCAACAGCGCCGGCAGATCTGCGCGCAAGCCCAGGCGCGTCGGCAACTGGCAGGATCGGCCTAAACCCTGCGGGTATTGTGTATTTACTTGGCTGTGGTAGTGTCGAGCTTGCTTCGGCTGTGCCGAATTCCTGCAAACCCCGCCCTTGGGCGGGGTTTTGCTTTATATCGCTCAAAAAAAGGAGTCTGACTGGATCATGAGCACCAAGCCTTCCATTATCGTCACCCGATTGGACGTTCAGCGTCTCGAGCGTCTAATCGACAGCCTCGACGAGAAGACGCAGGATTCTCCGGGTGTGCTCGCCTTGCAAGACGAGCTGGACCGCGCCGAGCAGGTCGGTCACGAGGAAGTTCCGGCCGGTGTCGTGACCATGAACTCCCGGGTTCATTGCCGCGAAGAAGCCAGCGGCAAGGACTACCACCTGACGCTGGTCTATCCGAAGGATGCCAATGCCGACGAGGGCAAGATCTCGATCCTCGCGCCGGTTGGCAGCGCGCTGCTGGGCCTTTCGGTGGGCGCCAAAATTGATTGGTCACTCCCGGGCGGCAAGACCCTGAAGCTTGAGCTGCTGGCGGTCGAGTATCAGCCAGAAGCTGCGGGCGACTTCGACCTCTGAGCCTTATGCCTGCGCCAGGGCTTCGTTGAGCGCCCGCTCCAGCTCGCCCTTGTAGCGCAGGTAGAGAATGCTCGAACCCAGGCCGTCGGCCAGCAGGCCGGACAGGTCCAGGTCGGTGATGTAGCAACGGTAGCGCTCGGTCTCGCGGCGCTGACCGATGATTTCGCGGGCGACCACGGCATATAGCTGGTCGCCATGCTCAAGCTCGGAAAACTCCCGCTGATTGCAGTACAACGTGACCTGCACGTCATCGCTGGCGCCTGCCTGCAGAATCGCCTGCACTTCGTAGTAGGGCGTGTCGATGGCGGTGATCGCAACCTGCCGCGTTTCCACCTGACGGACCTTGCCAGTGCCTGATGGCAACAATTGGTAATAAAGAATATCCAGCGAGCCCTGGGCCTGCAGGCTGTCCAGCGGCAGGCGGGCTTCACGGCGAAACACGACCGACTGCAGAAAACGCTGCAACGGCAGCAACAGGCTGTTTTCATCATGAAACGGCAGGCGTTGTTGCCATAGCGCGTTGTGCTCATCCAGTACGTAGACATCCGCCCAGGCATCCTGCACCCGGTAGAACAGCTGGATGCACTGCGGCTGGCCCAAGGGCAGGATCTGGGCCAGGTCCAGCTCCTGCAGGGCGTTGGCATCCAGGTGCAGCGGGCTGTAGTCGCTGCGTTCTTCGCTGAGGTAACGCAGCACGGCTTCCTGATCATCAAGCGTGACCAGGTTCACCGCCCCGGCCTGCAATTCCAGTACATGAGTGTGCTGCTGGACCTGCAGCAGATAGCGGTGGTTGAGATGCTGCGCCAGCAGTGCCTGGGCGCTGGTGAATACTTCCTCTACCCGCTGGGCGATGGCCTGGGCGCGGTTATGGCAGAAGCAACGTACGCGCAATCTGGGCGAATGGTTGGCGCCGAGGTTGCCGAGGTAATCTCGCAGGCAGCGTAGCAGGGCATGTTCGCCGTCGTAGCGGTGTACCTGGACCTCGTTCCAGCTGTTGAGGGTGACCTGGTCCAGGGTCAGCACCAGGTTCTCGCGCACGCCGGCATAGCTCAGCGAGTCGGTGCGCTCGGTGGTCATCAGGATGTTCAGGTCGCGATGGTGACGCAGCGGATCGACGCCGACGTTGACCAGCAAGAGGATTTCGTCAGCCTCGCTTGGCTGCAGCAGGCGTTGTTCGCTGACCGCCGGCAAGGGCAGGGCGACGCTCTGTTGCAGGCTGCCGAGCAGGTTGAACAGCTCGTACTCGCTCAGGTCGCTACTACCCGGGTGCAGGGCCAGACGCGTGCTGCTGTCGATCACGCCGTTGCGGTGGGCCCAGGTCAGCAGTTCGAGCAGCTCGCGGCAGCGCTTGATCGGGGCGAAATGCTCCCACTCGTGCACGCCAAGATTGCCGTTGTACAGGCCCCAGTGGAGTTGCCCGGGCTCTTTGCGGTTGGGCGACTGGACCAGGGTCAGGGTGTCTTCGGCGAGGTCCGGGGCGATTCCCGGGTTGATGAATTCGACTTTGCCGGCGCGGCGTTCGAAGGCCGCATACAGGCGTCGGCCAAGGACGCTGAGGTCGCGTTGGTCGATGCGGCTGCTGGCGTTCTGGCCACGGGCGAACTGGCACAGGAAGCGGTAGCTGTAGTTGAGCTCGGCCACCAGCTCGCGGCGCTCGACCTCGACCTGGCGCACTTTCCACTGGCTGCGGCTGTCGAGCAGGGCCAGTTGACGTTCGTCCCAGCCCCATTCCTGGCTCAGCCGCTGCAGCAGGTCGCGTTGCCAGCTGGCGCTGCGTTGGCGGGCCAGGCCACTGAGTTTCTTGTTCACTTTCAGGTACAGGCTGCGGCGCACCAGTTCCAGGCGCTGCTGTTCGCCGCGCCCTAGCAGGTACTGCTCGATGCGCCGGTAAACCATCATGTACGGGTCGAGTTCGTCGAGGTCGAGGCGATTGGCGAACACTGCCTGTTTGAACTGCAGGCTCAGGCACTGCACCTGTGGGTGTTCGCTGGCATAGACCTCGGTCAGCAGCAGCTTGAGCACCGACTTGTACGGCGACTCGATGCCCTTGAACAGTTGCCAGAGCCCGGCGCCGACGAACTCGCCGGGCGGGATATGCGCCAGATGGCCGAGGTCGAGGTGCTCCTCGGCGCGCACGAAGCGCTTGGACAGCAGGGTTTCGATGTAGCGGTGGTAGCGCGGTTCTTCGTAGACCGGCACCAGCCACCACAAAGGTGTACGTCCGGCGAGCCAGATGGCGGTGCGGTAGAACTCGTCGAGCAGCAGGTAGTGCTGGGTGGTGCCGCAGTCATCGGAGCTCAGTTTGCTGTCGCGTTCGCCTTTGGCGAAGCTCTCCGGCTCGATCAGGAACAGGTGGGCTTCGGCACCCTGGCTGGCGGCCCAGCTCTCCAGGAGCTGGCACTTTTTGCGTAGCTCCTCCCGTTCGCTGTCATTGAGGTCGGCGGCGTGGCAGACCCAGACGTCCATGTCACTCTGCTCGGCCTGGGCCAGGGTGCCCAGGCTGCCCATCAGGAACAGGCCGTGGATCGGCTGGGGCGGGTTGCCGCGGCGCGCCTTGTAGGCGAACGAACGGGTCAGGCGCTGGGCTTCGGCCAACAGCTGGGCATCGGGTTCGAAATTGGCGACCCCCGCCGGTGTAGCGCCGGACACATAACCGGGCAGCAGCGGATGATTGACGTGGAAGAACAGCGGCAGCAGGGTCATGACCTGCTGTTGACGGCTAGACAGCCCGTCCATGGCCCGCTCCAGGCGCCCCCGATTGAGCGTCAGGAAGCGTTGGCGCAGCTGGCTGAGCACCTTGCGGTCAATGCCCTGATCAAGGTCGGGGCGGATTTCGTGGGGGTGGTTCATCGCGAGCTACAACCGGCCGTCTGGGGGGAAGCTGTGGCGAGTTTAAGCGTTAATTTAATTTTGACGCCATTTTATTAGCGCTCAATGCATCGCGGGGCAAGCCCGCTCCCACAGGTGGTGTTAATCCTGTGGGAGCGGGCTTGCCCCGCGATGATCATTGTTCTCAGGCAGGCTGGGCGACGTTCAGGATGGTCAACAGCTGCTGCGCGTGCTCGGCAGCATCATGCCCCAGACTGGTCAGATAACCGCCATCAGGCTGGTCGGTCAGTTGCTTGTCGTACAGGCGTTGAGCTGCAGCGATGAGTTCTTTGGAGGCAGTGTTATGGACCTTGATGCCTTCCTGGCTGCTATCCAGGTTGAACAGGGCAAGGACTTCCAGCTCGGCAATCAGTTCGGGGGTAAACGACATAGAGACTCCGACTTCCAGACAAGGAGGGCAGCACCGTCGCCGGTGCCTGGTTTTGCAGTGTAGTCAGGGAAATCCTGCTTTGCTTCAGTCCTTTTCCGGTGGCAGCTCGGGCAGGGCGCGCAAAGCGGTTTCATACCATTCGGTGTTGAACGCACGGTCTTCTTCGAGCATCGCGTCGATCTCGTGGGCCAGCACATGGGCCATGAGGTTGAGGATGTCTTCGCGCTCGTAACCCACCAGGGTCAGCTTGTTGAACGTGGCTTTGGCCGCTGGCGGGTTGTCGCTTTCAATCTGGTTTTCGATCGCTTCGATCAGGGTCGACTCGGCGAACTCTTCTTCGTCGCTGTCGATGTCGGTTGGCTCGCTCATGGGCGATCTCCTCTGAAGGGGCACCCAGTTTGCCATGAGCCAAGCGTCAATGCCCGGCTATCGACAATCTCCATGATGCTGGTCAGTACCCGGTCATGGGTCTATAACAATCCGGCCAACCCCTTTACGGCCTGGAGGCTGTTTTCATGCTTAAGCTTTATGGATTTGCCGTCAGCAACTACTACAACATGGTCAAGCTGGCGCTGCTGGAAAAGGGTGTACCGTTTGAAGAAGTGCCGTTTTTCGGCGGCCAGAGCCCCGAAGCACTGCAGAAAAGCCCGCGCGGCAAGGTGCCGACGCTGGAGACCGAGCACGGTTTTCTCAGTGAAACCAACCTGATCCTCGATTACATCGAGCGGACCCAGGCGGGTAAGGCGCTGTTGCCTGAAGGGGTTTTCGCCCAGGCCAAGGTGCATGAACTGGCCAAGGAAATCGAGTTGTACATCGAGTTGCCGGCCCGCGCCTGCTTCCCCGAAGCTTTCTTTGGTGCCCAGGTAGACCAGGCCATCAAGGACAAGGCCAAGACCGAGTTGCTGGCAGGTATTGCCACCCTCAAGCGCAACGGCAAGTTCAGCCCGTATGTCGCCGGCGACAGCCTGACCATCGCCGATGTGATGTTCTGCTTCAGCGTCGATCTGGCTTATGCGGTGGGCAAAAAGATCTTCGGCATCGATGTGCTGGAGGACTTCCCGCAAGCGCGCGAGCTGCTTGAGCGCTTCAAGAACAATCCGAATGTGCAGAAGATCATGGCCGACAAGGAGGCGCAGATGCCGGCGTTCCTTGAAATGGTGCGTAGCGGCAAGCGCTGACAGCAGATGCAGCAGGCTCGCGGCAGGACGCCGGCGAGCCTGTGCGCAGGGCTTAGCGGCTGGCCAGCAACGCCTTGCCGCGGGCTGCGGCGGCGCGTACTTGCGCCGGGGCGGTACCGCCGATGTGGTCACGGGCGTTGACCGAGCCTTCGAGGGTCAGCACGGCGAACACGTCCTGTTCGATCTGGTCGCTGAACTGGCGCAGTTCCTCCAGGCTCATCTCGGCCAGGTCCTTGCCGGTATCGACACCGTACTTGACCGCGTGGCCGACGATTTCGTGGCAATCACGGAACGGCAGGCCACGACGTACCAGGTAGTCGGCCAGGTCGGTTGCGGTGGAGAAACCACGCAGGGCGGCTTCGCGCATGATCGCGTGGCGCGGCTTGATCGCCGGGATCATGTCGGCAAAGGCACGCAGCGAATCGCGCAGGGTGTCGGCGGCGTCGAACAGCGGCTCTTTGTCTTCCTGGTTGTCCTTGTTGTAGGCCAGCGGCTGGCCTTTCATCAGGGTCAGCAGGCCGGTCAGGGCGCCGAACACACGGCCGGTCTTGCCGCGAACCAGCTCCGGAACGTCCGGGTTCTTTTTCTGCGGCATGATCGAGCTGCCGGTGCAGAAGCGGTCAGGCAGGTCGATGAACTGGAACTGGGCGCTGGTCCACAGCACCAGCTCTTCGGAGAAGCGCGACAGGTGCATCATCGCCACGCTGGCCGCGGCGCAGAATTCAATCGCGAAGTCGCGGTCGGAGACGCCGTCCAGCGAGTTGCCGCCTACGGCTTCGAAGCCCAGCAGCTGGCAGGTCAGTTCGCGATCGATCGGGTAGGTGGTGCCCGCCAGCGCGGCGCTGCCCAGGGGCATGCGGTTGGTGCGCTTGCGGCAGTCGACCAGACGCTCGTAGTCGCGGCTGAGCATCTCGAACCAGGCCAGCAGGTGGTGGCCGAAGGTCACTGGCTGGGCGGTCTGCAGGTGGGTGAAGCCGGGCATGATGGTTTCGGCTTCGCGCTCGGCCTGCTCCAGCAGGCCCTGCTGCAGGCGGGTGATCTCGGCCAGGATCAGGTCGATTTCGTCACGCAGCCACAGGCGGATGTCGGTGGCGACCTGGTCGTTGCGGCTACGGCCGGTGTGCAGCTTTTTACCGGTAATGCCGATGCGGTCGGTCAGGCGTGCTTCGATGTTCATGTGCACGTCTTCAAGGTCGACGCGCCAGTCGAAGTTGCCGGCCTCGATTTCAGCCTGGATGGTTTTCAGGCCATCGATGATGGTGTCGCGCTCGGCGTCTGTGAGCACGCCGACCTTCGCCAGCATGGTGGCGTGGGCGATCGAACCCATGATGTCGTGGCGGTACAGGCGCTGGTCAAAATTGACGGAGGCGGTGAAACGGGCGACGAAGGCGTCGACGGGCTCACTGAAGCGGCCGCCCCAGGACTGATTGGTCTTGTCGGTGCTCATGGATTCACTCGTTGAAGGCGTGAACGGAAAAGTGGCGTCGATGATAACAGGGTTGAGGCGCGTGCCGCAGGACGGCGGTCGGGGCAAATGCGTGATTATGTCGCGGTAAAGGCAGGCGACAGGGCGTTCGCAACAGGATATTTATCGAATGAACGGCAGCGTTCCGGCAACCGTCTACAGTTGGACAGAGGCTCGGCATGTTTCATGCTGAGCCAGTGAATCTTTAGCCATCGTGCGAGTCTGAGCGTGGATTGCCGTGACGGTCGTCACCTCACCTGTCTACGCTACCCTTGTGCGAGACTCACGCAGGAATCCAGCGCAATATGAATGTCCTGATCGTTGATGACGAAGCCCAAGCCCGGGAACGCCTGAGCCGACTGCTTGGCGAACTGGGGGGCTATACAGTGCTGGAGCCCAGCGCCACCAATGGCGAAGAGGCTCTGGCCCTTATTGACAGCCTCAAACCCGAGGTAGTCCTGCTCGACATCCGCATGCCGGGCCTGGATGGTCTCCAGGTCGCCGCTCGCCTGTGCGAACGCGAAGCCCCGCCTGCCGTGGTGTTCTGTACCGGAGACGACGAATTCACCGTACAGTCGTTTACGGACAGCACTCTGGGTTATGTGCTCAAACCGGTAACGGCCGATGCCCTGCGCGAAGCGTTGCGCAAGGCCGAGCGGCCCAGTCGGGTGCAGCTGGCGGCGCTGACGCGGCCGGCAGCCGAGAGCGGCAGTGGCCCGCGCAGCCACATCAGTGCGCGAACCCGCAAAGGCATCGAGCTGATCCCCCTGGACCAGGTGATTTACTTTATCGCCGATCACAAGTACGTGACCTTGCGCCATGAATCCGGCGAAGTGCTTCTGGATGAGCCACTTAAAGCATTGGAAGACGAGTTTGGTGATCGTTTCGTGCGTATTCACCGCAATGCCCTGGTGGCCCGCAACCGCATCGAGCGTTTGCAGCGCACGCCGCTGGGGCATTTTCAGCTGTTTCTCAAGGGCCTCAATGGCGATGCGCTGATCGTCAGCCGTCGGCATGTGGCGGGCGTGCGCAAGATGATGCAGCACCTCTAGGCCGGGATTGGAGAATATTCCTACCAGGGATGGTTAATTTCTCCTGTGACATAGATCTGCAAGCGGGTCTGAATGAACTGTTATCATCCGTTACATCTATCTTTGTACGGATCGATCCATGTCCACTCGCGAAATCCGCATTGCCACGCGTAAAAGTGCCCTTGCCCTGTGGCAGGCCGAATACGTCAAAGCCCGTCTGGAGCAGGCCCACCCTGGTCTGCTGGTAACCTTGGTGCCTATGGTCAGTCGCGGCGACAAGCTGCTCGACTCGCCGCTGTCGAAGATCGGTGGCAAGGGCCTGTTCGTCAAGGAACTGGAAACCGCATTGCTGGAAAACCAGGCTGACATCGCCGTGCACTCGATGAAAGACGTGCCGATGGACTTCCCCGAGGGGCTGGGCCTGTATTGCATCTGCGAGCGCGAAGACCCGCGTGACGCCTTTGTTTCCAATACCTTCAAGAGCCTCGATGAGCTGCCCGCCGGCAGTATCGTCGGCACCTCCAGCCTGCGTCGTCAGGCCCAGTTGCTGAGCCGTCGCCCAGACCTCGAGATCCGTTTCCTGCGCGGCAACGTCAACACCCGTCTGGCCAAGCTCGACGCCGGCGAGTACGACGCGATCATCCTCGCTGCTGCCGGCCTGATCCGTCTCGGCTTTGAAGAGCGCATCACCTCCGGCATCAGTGTCGATGACAGCCTGCCTGCCGGTGGCCAGGGCGCGGTGGGTATCGAATGCCGCAGCGCCGACCGCGAGATCCATGCGCTGCTGGCGCCTTTGCACCATCAGGACACGGCTGACCGCGTGACTGCCGAGCGAGCGCTGAACAAGCACCTCAATGGCGGCTGCCAGGTGCCGATCGCCTGTTACGCCGTGCTGGAGGGCGACCAACTGTGGCTGCGCGGCCTGGTCGGCGAACCGAGCGGTGGCAAGCTGCTGACCGCTCAGGCCCGTGCGCCGCGTGGCGATGCTGAGGCCCTGGGCGTTCAGGTTGCCGAAGACCTGCTCAAGCAAGGCGCCGAAGACATCCTCAAAGCCGTGTATGGCGAGGCCGGTCACCCGTGAGCGGCTGGCGCCTGCTCCTGACCCGGCCGGCGGAAGAATGCACCGCGCTGGCACAGGTGCTGGCTGAGCAAGGGGTTGCCAGCAGCAGCCTGCCGCTACTGGAGATCGAGGCCTTGAGCCTGGATGAGCCCCAGCTCGGCCTGCTGCGCGGGTTTGATCGCTACGCTGCGATTATCGTGGTCAGCAAGCCGGCTGCGCGCCTGGGGCTGGCGGAACTGTCCCGCTATTGGCCGCAGCTGCCTCAGTCAGTCTGGTTTACCGTGGGGGCTGCGTCTGCGCAGATTCTTCAGGACCAGGGTTGCCAGGTCAGTTTCCCGCCGGCCGGCGATGACAGCGAAGCACTCCTGCAGCTGCCCGCGTTGCACCAGGCGATTGCCGGTCCGGCACCGCGGGTACTGATCATGCGTGGTGAAGGCGGGCGCGAATTGCTCGCCGAGCGTCTCACCGAGCAAGGTGCTAGTGTCGATTATCTGCAACTCTACCGCCGCTACCTGCCGGCCTATCCGGACGGCGCATTATCTGCGCGAATTGCCGAGGAACGCCTGAACGGCCTGGTGGTCAGCAGTGGGCAGGGTTTTGAACACTTGCAGCAACTGGCCGGGGAGAAGTGGCCGCAGCTGGCACAGCTGCCGCTGTTCGTGCCCAGCCCGCGCGTTGCCGCGCAAGCCCGGGAAGCCGGGGCACAGAATGTAGTGGACTGTCGCGGTGCCAGCGCCGCGGCGTTGTTGGCAGCCCTGCAGCAAATGCCTGCACCTGCCCTCTGAAGCGCTAAGCTGATTGGCGACGAGCCCAATGCAAAGGATGGATACGTGAGCGAAACTGTCTTGCCCAACGATGACTTGCAATCGACGCCTGACGCGTCTGAACCCTCCGCCACCGCGCCGGCCAAACGTTCGGGCAACGGCCTGGCAATCCTGGCCTTGCTGCTCGGTGCTGCGGGCGTTGCCGTTGGCGGTTGGGGGGTATGGCAGGTGCGCCAGCTCCAGGGCGCCGAACAAGGCCAGGGCCAGTACCTGCAAGCCTTGAGCGAAAAGACCCAGGCGCTGCAATTGCGTGAGCAGCAGATGTCGGCGCAGCTGGCGGGTTTGCCTGCGGCGACCGAACTTGAAGACCGCCGTCGCCTGGTGGCGCAACTGCAGGGCGATCAGCAACGCCTGAGCCAGCGCCTGGAAAGTATTCTGGGTGCCAGCCGCAAAGACTGGCGCCTGGCCGAAGCCGAGCACTTGCTGCGTCTGGCCAGTCTGCGCTTGTCGGCCCTGCAGGACATCGTCAGTGCCCGCGCACTGGTCCAGGGTGCCGATGACATTCTGCGCGAGCAGAGCGACCCGGGTGCCTTCGCCGCCCGTGAGCAGCTGGCGAAAAGCCTGGCCACCCTCAGCAGCGTCCAGCAACCGGACCGTACCGGCTTGTTCCTGAAACTGGCGGCCCAGCGTGAACTGGTACAGCAGCTCAGTGCGGTGTCGCCGGAATTCAACAGCGATGCCAATGCCCTGGGTGCCTTGACCGCCGATGGCGATGGCGCCAGTCGCTGGTCGCAGTGGTGGGCGGAGCTGTCCAAGTACTTCCAGATTGATTTCAACGCCGACGAAAATGTTCGTCCATTGCTTGCCGGGCAGTCGCTCAATCAACTGCGCCTGGCGCTCAGCCTGACCATCGAGCAGGCCCAGTGGGCTGCGCTCAATGGCGAAGCCAAGGTGTATACCCAGGCCCTGGATGATGCGCGCAGCGTGCTGCTGGCCAACTTCAACCCGGACAACCCGCAAAGCAAGGCAATGCTCGACAGCCTCAATGCTCTGGCCGAAGAGCCGGTATCGGTGGTGGTCCCGGACCTGGCCGACAGCCTTAGTGCGGTTCAAGCCTACCTCGAGCGCCGGCACTTGCCGGCCGAGGAGGGCAAACCATGAAGCGCGTCTACCTGTTGGCGGTGGTGGCCATTGCGGCCGCTGCCGCACTCGGGATCGCGATCGCCAAGCACAGCGGTTATGTGCTGATTTCCTACGGCAGCTTTCGCTATCAATCCGGGCTCTGGGCGGCACTGGCGGTGTTGGCCGGCATCATTCTCGCCGTGCTGCTGGTGCGCTATCTGGTCGGCCTGGTGCTGACTTCCAGCGGTGTGGTCAATCCCTGGTCGCGCCGCAACCGCAGTCGTCGTACCCGTCTGGCCATCGAGCAGGGCCAGCTGGACCTTGCCGAGGGCCGCTGGGCCAGCGCTCAGCGCCACCTGCAACGCGCCGCCGAAGCGGAGCGTCAACCGCTGCTGTACTACCTGGGCGCTGCGCGCGCCGCGAACGAACTGGGGCGCACCGAAGACCGTGACAACCTGCTCGAGCGCGCCCTGGAGCGCCAGCCGCAGGCGGAGCTGGCGATTGCCTTGAGCCATGCTCAGCTGCAGATGGATCACGGTGAAAGCGATGCGGCGCTGGTCACCTTGCAGGCCATGCAAGAGCGTCATCCGCATAACGCCCAGGTGCTGCGTTTGTTGCAGCGGCTGTACCGTGAGCGCGGTGACTGGTCGGCGCTGATCCGGTTGATGCCTGAGCTGCGCAAGGACAAGGTCCTGCCCGCCACTGAACTGGCGGAGCTGGAGCGACGCGCCTGGGGCGAGAACCTCAGCCTGGCCGCCAGCCGTGAAGGTGAGGAGCAGAGTGCCCGTCAGTCCCTGGAACGGGCCTGGCAGCAACTGACCACCGCTCAGCGTCAGGAGCCGCAACTGGTGTTGGCCTATGCCGAGCAGTTGCGGCAGCTGGGGGCGGAGAGCGAGGCTGAAGAGGTGTTGCGCACAGCACTCAAGCGCCAGTATGAGAGCCACCTGGCGCGGCTCTACGGCCTGGTGCGCGGCACTGATCTGGCGCGCCAGCTGCAGACCGCCGAAGGCTGGTTGAAGCAGCACGGCGATGACCCTGGCCTGTTGCTCACCCTGGGGCGGTTGAGCCTGCAGAACCGCTTGTGGGGCAAGGCGCGTGACTACCTGGAAAGCAGCTTGCGCCTGCAACGCAATCCCGAGGCCTGCGCCGAACTGGCGCGCCTGCTGGCCGGGCTGGGGGATACCGAGCGCAGCAACCAGCTGTTCCAGGAGGGACTCGGCCTGCTGGACGAACGCCTGCTGGCGCTGCCCTTGCCGGAAGCTGTTCGAGCTTGAGCTACCCTTGGGCTTGCGCTAAACCGCAAGCCCAAGCCCTCGGAGAAAACGCCTACAAACCCCTACGTCCTCGTCCGACAATAGCTGAATAAATTTCTAGCTTGTTTCGCGATCATTCCCTTTGTAGTCAACGACTTATCCTATTTGTCGCGCCTTGAAACAAGATGCGGCAATCCTCTACCGTTGAAGTCTGCCCATCTCGATTGCGGAACTACCATGCCGTTGGCTCGCTTGCGTTCAATGTTCCTTCCGGCCTTGCTGGCCTCGGTACTGATGCTGGCTGCTGCGTTCTATCTTGAATGGGGCATGGCGCTGGAACCGTGTCCGCTGTGCTACAGCCAGCGGCTGTTTCTGGGGGGCTTTGCACTGGTTTGCCTGTGCGCAGTGGTGCACGCTCCCGGGCGCCTGGGGGCGCGTCTTTATGCGGCGCTGGCGCTGTTCTTTGCCACGGGTGGAGCGCTGCTTGCAGCCCGGCATGTGTGGTTGCAAGGCAGGCCGCTGGCGAACATGGGATGCCAGCCATCGATGAGCTATTTCTTCGAAAGCCTGCCCCTGAGCCAGTCGCTCAAAATCATGGTGCTCGGCAGCCCTGAGTGCACACCCATCAACTGGAGTTTTCTCGACTTGACGGTCCCCGAGTGGAGCTTGCTGTCATTTGTACTGTTGGCCGCACTGCTGCTTTTGCGCCTGTGTGCGCACAAGCGTGCGCTCATCAGCCATCGGGCAAAAAACTGAAGCAATCGATTGCAAGTGCAAACGACCGGCGGCACCTTCATAAGGTATTAAACACTTGTATGAACTTTGTCGTCTGCGTACCTTGAAGCCAAGGGCGCACGGGAATAATCTCCCTGCACGCATACCGAAAACACAGCTGCTCGATGCCGTCTGCTGATTTCACCATTGCTGCGCACACTTGCGAGCGGGGGCAGGCGCATTACCCAGAAGGGAAGAGATCGCCATGCTAGATAGTTGTCAGAATGCTCAGGAACGCTGGGGTGGGGTTCACAAGCTCATTGACCGCTGGTTGGATGAGCGTGCAGAGCTGGTAACGGCCTTTCGTGAGTTGCGCGATGCCAGGCCGGCGTTCGCCGACAAGGACAAGAGCCGGGACTTCTGTGCGGTGCTGATCGATTATGTTTCAGCCTGGCATTTCGAAGTGAGCGAGCAACTGGTCAGCGAAGCCAAGGCCTTTGGCGATACGCGAGGCCTGGAGCTGGCGAAGCAGATCAGCCCCCGAATCGATGCGACCACCGAAATTGCCTCGGCTTTCAACGATCATTGCGATAAGGGTGACTGCAACGACCCTGAGCGCTTTGCGAAGAAGCTGACCGAGCTCGGCAGCTTGTTGCATGAGCGCTTCGAACTCGAAGACTGCCTGATCGAAGTGCTGCACAACGCGCACAGCGAAGAGGGCGCGGTACAGGCCTGATGGGTGTGCCGACGCTTCAGTCGGCGACCCCCAGCAACTCGATCTCGAACACCAGTGGCGTGTAGGGCGCTATCAAGTCGCCCGCGCCTTCGGCGCCATATGCCTGGGCTGAAGGAATCACCAGACGCCACTTGGACCCTGTCGCCATCTCCGGCAATGCTACTTGCCACCCTTCGATCACACTGTCCAGATTGAACCACTGCGCTTGCTGGTTCTGATCGAAGACAGTGCCGTCTGGCAACTTGCCGACATAACGAACCTGGACTTTGCCCTTTGCGCCGGGTTTGGCGCCGCTGCCTTTGACCAGTTCTGTCGCCAGGATGCCTGCGGCTAATTCGCGCACTCCTGCGCGGGCCCGCTCATTGGCCATGAAGCGTTTTTCCGCACTCAGTAACTGTTCACTTTGCGCGTGTAGCGCTGCTTCGTCGGCGCGGGTTTCATGTTCGCCGAGTATTGCCGCCATGCGCTCTTTGCTCAGGGCCAGCGGCTTGTTCTGATAGGCCTGGCGTAACCCCTCAAGCAAGGCTTCCAGTTGCAGGTCGGGCACTTCTGTACGCAGCCGTTCACCAAGGCTTGCGCCCAGGCTGTAGGCCAGGTCGTGATCATTTGTCGTGGTTTCGGCGGGCGCTGCCAAGAGCGCTGCCGGCAATAGAAAAACAGCTAACACTAGATAGCGCGACACTGGCGTACTCCTGCTTCAGCGGAAGTAAAGTATGCCAGCCTTGCTCTGCGACTTCGTGCAAATATCAGCAACACTTTGCGAAGCATCTACACTTGTTTCCAGCTGCAGCGATAACAACTTTGCCCAGGCATGCAACGCGGCGCCTTCGATACTGTCAACATGCCCTAGCGGCGGTAGCAGCAGAAGCATAGTATGAGCCGCACTCTCGTCAGCCAGGAGGTAAACCATGTCGGCCAATAAGAAGCCAGTAAGTACGCCGTTGCACCTGCTCCAGCAACTCTCGGGCAGCCTGCTCGATCATTTGGAAAATGCCTGCTCGCAAGCGCTGGCTGATGCTGAAAAACTGCTCGCCAAGTTGGAAAAACAACGCGGCAAGGCACAAGAAAAACTGCACAAGTCTCGTCTCAAACTGCAAGACGCAGCCAAGTCCGGAAAAGCCAAGGCACAGGCCAAGGCCAAGTCGGCAGCGGCTGAACTGGAAGAGCTGCTCGACTCGCTGAAAGAGCGCCAGTCGCAGACTCGCACTTACATTCTGCAGCTCAAGCGCGATGCCCAGGAAAGCCTGAAACTGGCCCAGGGTGTTGGCAAGGTCAAGGAAGCGGCTGCCAAGGCGCTGACTCAGCGTGAGGCAAAACCTGCTGCTGCAGCTGCCAAGCCGGCTGCCAAGGCACCGGTAAAAGCTGCGAGCAAGCCTGCCGCCAAACCTGCGGTTAAAGCCGCTGCCAAACCGGCAGCAAAAGCCCCTGCACGCACCGCTGCTGCCAAACCAGCCGCCAGGCCTGCTGCAGTAAAAGCACCCGCCAAACCTGCGGCCAAAACTGCCGCAGCCAAACCTGCAGCGGCGAAAGCGCCTGCCAAACCTGCAGCGGCAAAACCGGCAGCCAGGCCTGCAACCAAAGCCGCGGCAAAACCTGCCGCCAGAACCGCAGCTGCAAAACCCGCCGCCAAGCCAGCGGCTAAACCTGCAGCTGCCAAACCCGCAGTGAAAGCAGCGGCCAAACCAGCAGCCAAGCCTGTTGCGGCGAAAGCTCCTGCTAGGCCTGCGGCCAAACCGGCCGCCGCGAAAGCACCCGCCAAGCCAGCAGCGGCCAAGCCTGTTGCCGCGAAAACAGCGGCCAAACCTGCGGCTCGTCCTGCTGCCAAAGCACCTGCCAAACCAGCCGCACAGCCTGCTGCCGCCAAGCCTGCAAGCGCACCTGCGCCAGCAGCTTCCGCACCCGCTCCTGCGGTCACTGCACCGGCGAGCAGCGCACCGACTGCACCTGCATCATCGGTAACGCCAACTCAGACGCCATCTTCGGTATCCTGAGTCGACTGCATCACGGCGCGCAGCGTATGCAGCGCGTCGTGATGCAAACCACCGTCCAATGACGTCAGGCATTGCAGCCAGCCGATGCCAGCTTCGGGTGTTGTTGCCCAGTCCTCACAGGCCTCCTGCAAGCGCTCCAGCACAATGCGCTCTGCCTTCAGTTCCAGTCCCTTCACTTGCTCACGCAAATTCGCCAGCTGCGGGTCCTGCATGGCCGCATTGCGCCATTGCTGACGCAAACTGCGTAGCGGTTTGACCACGTTGCTCTGCCAGGTCTCGGCCACTTCCCGTAATGCTTGCAGGCGTTGCTCGTTCGGCATCACGCCACGCGTGTCGAGCCAGGCTGCGCACAGCAGCAGGCAGACGTCACCGCCTTGATCCTGCCATTGCAGGCAGGCTGCCTCGACACCTGGGCGGGCGTAAAGATTCAGGGCAAAATTCCACAGGTCGGTGTGCATGGTCCCACTCGCGCCAGTTGCCGACGAAGCTGGTAGACTCCGCGGCCATTATGATCAGACTATCGAACCTCACTTTACAGCGTGGTCCCCAGCGCCTGCTAGAAGGCGCTGAGTTGACCCTGCACGCCGGTCACAAAGCCGGCCTGATCGGCGCCAATGGCGCCGGTAAATCCAGCCTGTTCGCCTTGTTGCGCGGTGAGCTGACGCCCGACTCCGGCGACTGTCAGCTGCCGGCCGACTGGCGTATCGCGCACATGCGCCAGGAGGTCGATACCCTCGACCGCCTGGCAGTCGACTATGTGCTCGATGGCGACATCCGCCTGCGCAAGGTTCAGGCCGATCTGGCTGCGGCCGAAGCCGCCCATGATGGTACGGCGCTGGCGCGTCTGCATATCGAGCTCGACAGCGCCGACGGCTACACCGCCGATGCCCGTGCGCGCAAACTGCTGGCCGGTCTGGGTTTCACCAACGAGCAGATGGACCGCCGCGTCGGCGACTTCTCCGGTGGCTGGCGGATGCGTCTGAACCTGGCCCAGGCGCTGATGTGCCCCTCCGACCTGTTGTTGCTCGACGAGCCGACCAACCACCTCGATCTCGATGCGATCCTCTGGCTGGAAGACTGGCTCAAGGGTTACCCGGGCACGCTGTTGCTGATTTCCCACGACCGCGATTTCCTCGATGCGGTGGTCGATCATGTCGCCCATGTCGAGCAGTGCAAACTGACCCTTTACCGCGGTGGTTACACCGCGTTCGAGCGCACCCGTGCCGAGCGTCTGGCGCAGCAGCAACAGGCCTACGAGAAGCAGCAGGCCCAGCGCGCGCACATGGAAAAATACATCGCCCGGTTCAAGGCCCAGGCCACCAAGGCCCGCCAGGCGCAGAGCCGGATCAAGGCCCTGGAGCGCATGGAAGAGCTGTCGGCGGCGCATGTGGACTCGCCGTTTGACTTCGTCTTCCGTGAATCGGAAAAGATCTCCAGTCCTTTGCTCGACCTGTCCGAAGGTCGTCTGGGTTACGGCGACAAGACCATCCTTGAGAAGGTCAAGCTGCAGCTCACTCCTGGTGCGCGTATCGGCTTGCTCGGCCCCAACGGCGCGGGCAAATCGACGCTGATCAAAAACCTGGCCGGCGAGCTGGAGCCATTGAGCGGCCGTCTGGTGCGCGGTGAGAACCTGTCGGTGGGCTACTTCGCCCAGCATCAGCTGGACTCGCTGGACAACAAGGCCAGCCCGTTGCTGCACCTGCAGCGTCTGGCACCAACCGAGCGCGAGCAAACGCTGCGTGACTTCCTTGGTGGCTTTGACTTCCGCGGTGCCCGTATCGACGAGCCGGTGCTGAATTTCTCCGGTGGCGAAAAGGCGCGTCTGGCCTTGGCGTTGATAGCCTGGGAACGCCCGAACCTGCTGCTGCTCGATGAACCGACCAACCACCTGGACCTGGAAATGCGCCTGGCACTGACCATGGCACTGCAGGAATTCAGCGGTGCGGTGCTGGTGGTTTCCCACGATCGCCATCTGCTCAAAAGCACCACCGACGACTTCCTGTTGGTGGCCGATGGCAAGGTTGAAACCTTCGACGGCGACCTCGACGACTACAGCCGCTGGCTGGTCGAGTATCGCCAGCGCAACGCGCCGGTCAGTACTGCGCCGGTGAATGCCGACAAGACCGACAAGAAAGCCCAGCGTCAGGCGGCGGCAGCGCTGCGTCAGCAACTGGCCCCGCACAAGCGTGAGGCCGACAAGCTGGAGCGGGAACTGGGCACTCTGCATGAGCAACTGGCAAAGATCGATGCCAGCCTCGGTGACAGTGCTATCTACGAAGCTGCACGCAAGGATGAGCTGCGTGACTTGCTGGCCCAGCAGGCCAAGCTCAAAGTCCGCGAAGCAGAACTGGAAGAAGCCTGGATGGCCGCCCTTGAGCAGCTGGAGACCATGCAGGCGGAGCTGGAGGCGTTGTCTTGATCGCGTCGTTGCAGTTGCCCGTGCCGCCGGAGTGGATCGCACCGTTCTGGCTGGGCTTGCAGATTCTCCTGATCCTCTGCGCTGCATTTGTCCTGCAGCGCCTGGTCGGGCGCTGCCTGAAGCGTCTGGGCGAACGTTATCCCTTGCCACCGGAGCTGATGATGCCGGTGCGCGGTGGCCTGCGCTGGCTGATCATGGGCAGTGCGCTGGTGTTCGTACTCGAGCGCCTGGGCGTTTCCGCCACGGTATTGTGGACGGCCTTGTCCGGCTTCGTCGCCGTCGCGGCGGTGGCGTTCTTCGCCATGTGGAGTGTGTTGTCGAACCTGCTGTGTGCGGTGCTGATCTTCACCGTCGGGCCATTTCGCATCGGCGACGTGGTGGAGCTGGTCGAGACCATCGACAAACCCGGAGTGAAAGGGCGGGTGGTGGCCATCAACCTGCTGTTCACGACCCTGATCGAAATGCCGGAGGCCGGTGGCGCGACTGTCCAGGTGCCCAACAGCCAGTTTTTCCAGAAGTCGGTCAGGCGCTGGCGCGGCGCTGAGATTGTGCCGCTGGTGGGTGAAGACAAAATCGTCGGCAAATGATCGGCCGCTGAAAAAAACCGTGGTTATTTTTTCGCCAGCGCACTAGTTTAGAGCTTTGTAACAAGCTATGGCCGAGGTGCGTGATGTCGTTGGAAACGTGGTTGGCATTTTTTGCCGCTTGCTGGGTGATCAGTCTCTCACCGGGCGCCGGGGCGATTGCCTCGATGTCCTGTGGTCTGCAGTACGGCTTCTGGCGCGGCTACTGGAACGCCCTGGGCCTGCAGCTGGGCCTGGTGCTGCAGATTGCGATCATTGCCGCCGGCGTTGGCGCCATCCTCGCCGCCTCGGCTACCGCGTTTCAGGTGATCAAATGGTTCGGCGTTGCCTATCTGGTCTACCTGGCCGTCAAACAGTGGCGCGCCTTGCCGGCTGACCTCAGCGACGAGTCTGCCGTGCGGCCGATCGGCAAGCCGCTGGGGCTGGTGTTCCGTGGCTTTCTGGTCAACGTCAGCAACCCCAAGGCGCTGATCTTCATGCTGGCGGTACTGCCGCAGTTCATCAATCCGCATGCGCCGTTGCTGCCCCAGTACCTGATCATCACTGCGACCATGGTGACTGTGGATCTGCTGGTCATGGCCGGATACACCGGCCTGGCGGCACGGGTACTGCGTTTGCTGCGCACGCCCAAGCAGCAGCGGCGGATGAACCGCACCTTTGCCGGGTTGTTCCTCGGGGCTGCGACCTTACTGGCTACGATTCGCCGGGCGCCAGTCTGATTCGAGATGCTTGCACAGAAAAAAAGGCGACCTCAGGGTCGCCTTTTTTGTTCTCGAGATGAAATTGTCACTAAATTTTACCGAGATTGCCGCGCAAACCTTGAGCGATCGCCATTGGAAGTGAACAATGCAATACCTCGCATTGTTATTTGAGATTGGCTCATGATTCCCCGTTCCCGCTTGCTTGCCTGGTTGCTTTGGCCGCTGCTGGCGCTGAGCAGTACCGCGCTGCTGGCCGACCCTGTCGAAAACGCCGCCAAGGCCTTGCACCTGCTTGACTACATCGGTGCCGACTACCCGGCGACGGTCGAGGCGGGCAAGGTGGTGGACGACGGCGAATACCGCGAGCAGCTGGAATTCACTGACGTGCTGCAAGGCCTGATCAGTGGCTTGCCGGCCCGTGCCGAACGGCAAGCGCTGGAGCAGGGCGTGGTCAGCCTGCGCCAGGCGATCAATCAGCGCCAGGACGGCGCCAGCGTCGCGCGTCAGGCCCGTCAGCTCGGTGCACAGCTGGCGGTTGCCTATGAAGTCAGCCAGGCCCCTGTCATCACCCCAGACCCCTCTCGCGGGGCGCCGCTGTATGCCCAGCACTGCTCGGTCTGCCATGGCGACAGCGGTGCCGGTGACGGTCCGGCGGGGGTCGGCCTGGAACCACCGCCGGCCAACCTGCGCAGCAGCGAGCGCCTGGCCCGGCTGAGCCTGTATGACCTCTACAACACCTTGGGGCAAGGCATCGAAGGCACCGACATGCCGTCCTTTGCCGATCAGCTCGACGAGCGTCAGCGCTGGGACCTGGCTACCTACGTCGCCAGCTTCACCGCGGATCCGGCCAAGGCCAAGGGCGAAACGAGCTACAACCTCGCTGATCTGGCGCGTCAGACGCCTCTGGAAGTTGAAGCATCGCAAGGGCTGGAAGCGGCGGCAGTGTTCCGCGCCCAGCGCGCCCAGCCACCGCAGGTTCAGCGTGGCCCGGCGCAGTTGCTGGACTACACCGCCAGCACCCTGGACAAGAGCCTGGCGGCCTACCAGAGCGGTGACCATGAACAGGCCTACGACCTGTCTGTAGCGGCCTACCTGGAAGGCTTCGAGCTGGTCGAAAGCTCCCTCGACAACGTCGATGCCAATGTGCGCAAGGACACTGAAAAGTCGCTCATGGCCTACCGCCAGTCGCTCCAGGACGGCCTGCCGCTTGAGCAGGTCAGCCAGCGTCTGCAGGCTGCCAAGGCGAAACTCAAGGAAGCCGCCGACTTGCTCGGCGGTGATGGCCTGAGCTGGTCGCTGAGCTACATTTCCGGCTTGCTGATCCTGCTGCGCGAAGGCCTGGAAGCCATTCTGGTGCTGGCGGCAATTCTCGCCTTCCTGCGCAACACCGGCCAGCAGTCGGCGGTACGTAGCGTCAACATCGGTTGGTTCCTGGCGTTGTTGGCCGGTTTCGGCACCTGGGCATTGGCAGCCTATGTCATCGATGTCGGTGGCGCTCAGCGTGAACTGCTGGAAGGCTGCACGGCGCTGTTCGCCAGTGTCATGGTGCTCTGGCTGGGCGTGTGGATGCACGATCGCCGGCACGCGGCGGCCTGGCAGAACTACATCAAGAGCAGTCTGGTCAGCGGTGGCGGACGCTTCGGCTTTGCCTTGCTGGCGTTCTTCTCGGTTTACCGCGAGCTGTTCGAAGTGATTCTGTTCTACGAAACGCTGTGGTTGCAGGCCGGGCCTGGCGGGCATCAGGCAGTACTGGCCGGTGGCGCCACGGCGTTGGTGCTGTTGGTGGGGCTGGCCTGGGTGATCCTGCGTGGTTCGGCGAAGCTGCCGCTGGCGCTGTTCTTCAGCATCAACGCTGCGTTGTTGTGTGCGCTGTCGGTGGTGTTTGCCGGTCACGGGGTCAAGGCACTGCAGGAAGCCGGGGTGTTCGGTACCCGTCCGGTGGCCTTCTTTGACTTCGACTGGCTGGGCATCCACGCCGATGCCTACTCGCTGGCGGCGCAAGTGGTGGCCTTGCTGGCCATTGCGATTCTGTACGGACGCAGCCGTCTGGCCGAGAAGCGCCGGGTGTCAGCGAGCTGATTTGAAGCCGAGCGGGCGAGCAGGGATACTGTTCGCCCGTATTCGTTGGAATCTGTTGTCATGCGTATCTGGATCGATGCCGATGCCTGCCCCAAGGCGGCCAAGGATCAGGTCGTCAAATTTGCCCTGAAGCGTCAGTTGGAAGTGGTGCTGGTGGCCGGGCAAAGCCAGATCAAACCGGCGTTCACCTGCGTCAGGTTGATCGTCGTGCCCAGCGGGCCGGATGCTGCCGACGATTACCTGGTCGAGCATGCCGTGCCGGGTGAGCTGGTGATCTGCAGTGATGTGCCGTTGGCCGACAGGCTGGTCAAGAAAGGCGTGGCCTGCCTTGATCCGCGTGGGCGAGAGTTCGACGAGCGCAACATGGGCGAACGTCTGGCGGTGCGTAACCTGTTCACCGACCTGCGCGAGCAGGGGCAGGTCGGTGGTGGGCAGGCGCCTTATGGCGATCGTGAGAAGCAGGCCTTCGCCAACTCGCTGGACCGCATCCTCACGCGGCTGGCGCGCTGATCAATCGTTCTCGTGCGTCAGTTCCAGCACGCGGTCTACCAGCTTGTAGATGCCGCCAGCAGCTTCGCTGATCGACTGTGCGAGCATGTAGGCCGGGGTGCTGACCAGCTTGCGCTGGGTATCTTCGACGATGTCATGCACATCGCACTCTTCGTGGGTGCCACCCATCTTGACGATGGCTGCGCTGGTGTCGGCATCGTTGCCGATGGTGCAGACCACGCCAGGGCCATAGATTTTCGCCGCCAGGGCAGGCGAGATGCAGATCAGGCCGACCGGTTTGCCGGCCTCGGCGAATGCTTCGGCGAGCGCCAGGACATCCGGGTGGACGCTGCAGCCCGGGCCTTCAACGGCAAAATTCGAGAGGTTCTTGGCCGCGCCGAAACCGCCGGGCACGATCAGGGCGTCGAAGTCCTTGGCATCGGCCTCACGCAGATCCTTGATGTTGCCGCGGGCGATGCGCGCCGATTCCACCAGAACGTTGCGCGATTCGGGCATTTCCTCACCGGTCAGGTGGTTGAGCACATGCATCTGCGCAATGTTCGGCGCAAAGCACTGCACCTCGGCGCCGCGCTGGTCGAGGCGCAGCAGGGTGATCACGCTCTCGTGGATTTCGGCGCCGTCAAAGACACCACAGCCGGAAAGGATCACTGCAACTTTTTTTTTGGTCATGCTCACTACTCCCGAGTCGAGGCGTTAGATCGCCTCTAAATTGGCAGATGTCCAATCACCGCGTCCATCTTCTCAAAATCCTTTGTAGTTGGATTCTGCAAACGACGCAGTGTTCATTGTTCAGGGTGAGGACGACAACGGGGATTATCTGGCTCAGGGCCGGTCGCTGTCCTGATCCGCGGCACGCTGTTCGGCCTGCATGGCTGCAGCTTCCTTGCGCGCGACACGCGCCGCCTTGAAGCGCCGGCGCAACCACAGCAAGCCGCCGAAGGCCAGCAGGCCACCGAGCACCCATAGCTCGTACTTCTTCACGTTGCCCAGCAGGCCTTCGAGAATGGCGCCGAAGTGATAGGCGGCAGCGCCCAGGGCCAGGGCCCAGACCGCCGCACCGATGCCGTTGAGCAGCAGGTAGCGGCGTGGCGGGTAGCCGGACAGGCCAATGGCCACCGGCATGACCGTGCGCAAGCCGTAGACGAAACGGAAACTCAGAACCCAGATATCCGGGTGGCGGCGGATGTGCTCCAGCGCCCGGTCGCCCATCAGCTGCCAGCGCGGTTTGCGCGCCAGCAGTTTGCGCCCGTGCTTGCGCCCCATGAAGTACCACAGCTGGTCACCGGCATAGCTGCCGAAGAAGGCCACCAGGCACACCAGGTTGATATCCATGTATCCGCGGAACGCAAGGAAGCCTGCGAGAACCAGGATGGTCTCACCTTCGAAAAACGTGCCGAGAAAAAGGGCAAAGTAACCAAAATCCTGCAGGAATTGTTGGAGCATTTTCTGGGTGCTGGCGAAATGAACGCGCAGCCTAACCCTTCGTGGCCGTTGGGGAAAGTATCCAAATGTGTCTCGACGTTAACATTTCCTACAAGGACAATGACTGCGTCCTCAAGTCGCAGGGTTGTCCCAGGCTGTCATTCAAGCGTCATAATGGCCGCTTATAACTGTCGCGCTCGCCCGCCTGCGCGGGCTCAGGAGTCTGCCGTGAGCTTTACCCCCGCTAACCGTTTGTTTCCTGCCACCCGTCTGCGTCGCAACCGTCGTGACGATTTCTCCCGTCGTCTGGTGCGCGAAAACGTGCTGACCGTCGATGATCTGATCTACCCGGTGTTTGTCCTCGATGGCGAAAACCGCCGTGAGGAAGTTGCCTCGATGCCGGGTGTCGAGCGTCTGAGCATCGACCTGTTGCTGGAAGCGGCGCAAGAGTGGGTGAAGCTGGGGATTCCAGCCCTGGCTTTGTTCCCGGTGACGCCAACCGAGAAAAAATCCCTCGACGGTGCCGAAGCCTGGAACCCGGACGGCATTGCCCAGCGCGCCACCCGCGCCCTGCGTGAGCGCTTCCCGGAGCTGGGCGTGATCACCGACGTCGCCCTCGACCCGTTCACCACCCATGGTCAGGACGGCATTCTCGACGAAGAAGGCTACGTACAGAACGACATTACCGTCGATGCCCTGGTGCGTCAGGCCTTGTCCCATGCCGAAGCCGGTGCCCAGGTGGTAGCCCCTTCGGACATGATGGACGGCCGCATCCAGGCCATTCGTGAAGCCCTGGAGCTGGCGGGTCACGTCAACGTGCGTATCATGGCTTACTCGGCCAAGTACGCCAGCGCTTATTACGGCCCGTTCCGCGATGCGGTCGGCTCGGCCCTGAACCTGGGCAAGGCTAACAAGGCCTCCTACCAGATGGACCCGGCCAACAGCCACGAAGCCCTGCATGAAGTGGCGGCGGACCTGGCCGAAGGTGCCGACATGGTCATGGTCAAGCCGGGTATGCCGTATCTGGATATCCTTTTTCGGGTCAAGGATGAATTCAAGGTCCCGACCTTTGTCTATCAAGTCAGTGGCGAGTACGCCATGCACATGGCCGCGATCCAGAACGGCTGGCTCAGTGAAGGTGTGATCCTGGAATCCCTCACGGCCTTCAAACGGGCAGGAGCTGATGGCATCCTGACCTATTTCGCTGTTCGCGCTGCTCAATTGATGAGAGGGCAGTAACGCCCTTCAGGAACGCTAGATGAATAACGAAGTACTCAGTAGTGATGTCGACATGAAGCAAGCCCAGCCGGTACCGGAGCAACTGCTCGAAACGCCGCCGGAGCCTGCTGCGCTGCCTGAGCCTGTGGCCGAGGTCGAGGCGCCTGCGCCTGTCCCGGCGCCAGTTGCCCCGGCCATTGCTGTTCCCGGTCTGGATGACAGCAGTCTGTACATTCACCGCGAGTTGTCCCAGCTGCAGTTCAATATCCGCGTGCTGGAACAGGCGCTGGATGAGAACTATCCGCTGCTGGAGCGGCTGAAGTTCCTGCTGATCTTTTCCAGCAACCTGGATGAGTTCTTCGAAATTCGTGTGGCGGGCCTGAAGAAGCAGATCACCTTTGCCCGTGAGCAGGCCGGCGCTGACGGCCTGCAGCCGCATCAGGCGCTGGCGCGGATCAGTGAAGTGGTACACAGCGAGGTCCATCGTCAGTACGCGATCCTCAACGATGTGCTGCTGCCGGAGCTGGAGAAACACCAGATCCGCTTTATCCGCCGTCGTCACTGGAACACCAAGCTCAAGACCTGGGTGCGGCGCTTCTTCCGCGACGAGATCGCCCCGATCATCACCCCGATCGGCCTCGATCCGACGCACCCGTTCCCGTTGCTGGTGAACAAGAGCCTTAACTTCATCGTCGAGCTGGAAGGTGTCGACGCGTTCGGCCGTGACTCCGGTCTGGCGATCATTCCGGCGCCACGCCTGTTGCCACGAGTGATCAAGGTGCCGGAGGAGGTGGGCGGTCCGGGAGACAACTACGTCTTCCTGTCCTCGATGATCCATGCCCACGCCGATGACCTGTTCCAGGGCATGAAGGTCAAGGGTTGCTATCAGTTCCGCCTGACCCGTAACGCCGACCTGGCGCTGGACTCCGAAGACGTCGAAGACCTGGCCCGGGCCCTGCGTGGCGAACTGTTCTCGCGCCGTTATGGCGATGCCGTGCGCCTGGAAGTGGCCGACACCTGCCCGAAACACCTCTCGGACTACCTGCTCAAGCAGTTCAGCCTGAGTGAAAGCGAGCTGTACCAGGTCAACGGTCCGGTCAACCTGACCCGGCTGTTCAGCATTACCGGCCTGGACAGTCACCCGGAATTGCAATACACGCCGTTCACACCAGCGATTCCCAAGCTGTTGCAGAACGCCGAGAACATTTTCAGCGTGGTCGGTAAGCAGGACATCCTGCTCATGCACCCCTTCGAGTCGTTCACGCCGGTAGTCGATCTGCTGCGCCAGGCCGCCAAGGACCCGCACGTTCTGGCCGTGCGCCAGACCCTGTACCGCAGTGGCGCCAACTCGGAGATCGTCGACGCGCTGGTCGATGCCGCGCGTAACGGCAAGGAGGTCACCGCGGTGATCGAATTGCGTGCGCGCTTCGACGAAGAGTCCAACCTGCAACTGGCCAGCCGTCTGCAGGCCGCTGGTGCGGTGGTGATCTACGGTGTGGTCGGCTTCAAGACCCACGCCAAGATGATGCTGATCCTGCGTCGCGAAGCCGGCGAGATCGTGCGCTACGCACACCTGGGTACCGGTAACTACCACGCCGGCAACGCCCGCCTGTACACCGACTACAGCCTGCTGACCTCGGACGACGCCTTGTGTGAAGACGTCGGCAAGCTGTTCAGTCAGTTGATCGGCATGGGCAAGACCCTGCGCATGAAGAAGCTGCTGCACGCGCCGTTCACCCTGAAGAAGGGCATGCTCGACATGATCGCGCGGGAAACCCAGTTCGCCCTTGAGGGCAAGCCTGCGCACATCATCGCCAAGTTCAACTCGCTGACCGATCCGAAGATCATCCGCGCCTTGTACAAGGCCAGTCAGTCAGGGGTGCGTATCGATCTGGTGGTGCGCGGCATGTGCTGCCTGCGTCCGGGGATTGCCGGGGTGTCGCACAACATTCAGGTGCGTTCGATCATTGGTCGCTTCCTCGAGCACACGCGGGTTTTCTACTTCCTCAACGGCGGCGAGGAGCAGATGTTCCTGTCCAGTGCCGACTGGATGGAGCGCAACCTCGACAAGCGGGTCGAGACCTGCTTCCCGGTCGAGGGCAAGAAGCTGATCCTGCGGGTGAAGAAGGAGCTGGAAGGGTACCTGACCGACAACACCCACGCCTGGATCCTGCAGCCGGACGGCCGCTATGTGCGCAGCACGCCTACCGGCAACCAGAACGCGCGCAGTGCCCAGGCGGCTCTGCTCGAGCGCCTGAGCAACCCGGTCCTCAGCGTACGCTGAGGACGAAGCCGACCCGGGTCAGCCACTCTGCCTCCAGGCCGAAGTCGGCCTGGGTCAGCTGATTCTCTTCCAGCCAGCCGGCCGGGAACTCGACATCCAGGCTATCGCCCTTGGCATGCAGGGTCACCGTCGGCATCTGCTGGGTGCCGCGGATGTGATGGAACAGAATCGCAAAGCGCAGCAGCACGCACAGGCGAATCAGCTTGACGCCTTCGTCGCCGAATTCGGCGAACTTGTCCTTGGGAATGTTGCGGCGATGGCCGCGCACCAGCAGGGCGAGCATCTGCTGGTCTTCGCGGGAGAAGCCGGCCAGGTCGGAGTGCTCGATCAGGTAGGCGCCGTGCTTGTGGTAGTGGTAGTGGGCGATATCCAGGCCCACTTCATGCACTTTGGCCGCCCAGCCGAGCAGCTCACGCCAGATACCGTCTTCCAGGTCCCAGGCCTTGGCCACCTGGTCGAAGGCGTGCAGGGCTTTGCGCTCGACCCGGGCCGCCTGGCCCTGGTCGACGTGATAACGCTCCATCAGCGAGGTCAGGGTGCGCTCACGCACGTCTTCATGGTGATGACGGCCGAGCAGGTCGTAGAGCACGCCTTCGCGCAGGGCGCCATCGCAGTGGTCCATGCGCTGCAGTTCCAGCGCATCGAAAATCGCTTCCATGATCGCCAGGCCGGCCGGGAAGATCGCCCGGCGGTCCGGTTTGACGCCGTCGAAGTCGATCTTGTCGGTTTCGCCCAGTTTGAACAGCTTGCGTTTGAGCCAGGCCAGGCCCTCGGCATTGACTTCGCCGCTGCCCATGCCGCCTGACTTGAGGGCCAGGCCGATGGCGCGGATGGTCCCGGAGGAGCCGATGGCTTCGTCCCAGGTCAGGCGGTGCAGGGCGTTTTCGATGCTCATCAGCTCCAGGCGCGCCGCGGTATAGGCCTGGGCGTAGCGTGCCGGGGTGATTTTGCCGTCACGGAAGTAGCGCTGGGTGTAGCTGACGCAGCCCATTTGCAGGCTTTCGCGCAGCAGCGGCTCGAATCGCTGGCCGATGATGAACTCGGTACTGCCGCCGCCGATGTCGGCGACCAGGCGTTTACCGGGGGTGTCGGCCAGGGTGTGGGAAACGCCGAGGTAGATCAGGCGGGCTTCTTCACGGCCGGAAATCACTTCGACCGGATGCCCGAGGATTTCTTCGGCGCGGCGGATGAACTCGCCGCGGTTGCGCGCCTCACGCAGGGCGTTGGTGCCGACGATACGTACCGCGCCATCGGGCATGCCGCTGATCAGCTGGGCGAAGCGCTTGAGGCAGTCCAGACCGCGCTGCATCGATTCTTCGTTGAGCTGGCGCTCTTCGTTGATCCCGGCGGCCAGCTGAACCTTCTCCCCGAGTCGCTCAAGAATACGGATCTCGGTATGGTGGGCCTTGGCCACTACCATATGGAAACTGTTGGAGCCCAAGTCAATGGCAGCGATCAAGGACAGATTCTTGGCTGTGGTTTGCGGCATGGTCATGGTTTCTCGGTCGATAACCCGGCAATCCTGCCACGATCCAGGGCTGACGCCAACGCGCAGCTTATCAAGGCTTGATGTGGGGCAGGTTGATGGAGGAAATATGACTTTCCTGTGACCGCACCGATATGCGCGGTCATGCACAACTATAGTTACACTCAATCGTCCGTGACTTCCTGTAAGTCGCCGGTGCGGCTATGATGGGCCACGTTTTTTTGCTTACGACCTTGGAGACTTCCATGAGCAGCGATCTTATCAAACACGTCACCGACGCCACCTTCGAAGCCGAAGTCCTGAAGGCTGAAGGCCCGGTGCTGGTCGACTACTGGGCTGAATGGTGCGGCCCTTGCAAAATGATCGCTCCGGTTCTGGACGACATCGCCGCTACCTACCAGGGCAAACTGACCGTCGCCAAGCTGAACATCGACGACAACCAGGAAACCCCGGCCAAGCACGGCGTGCGTGGCATCCCGACGCTGATGCTGTTCAAGAACGGCAACGTCGAGGCCACCAAGGTCGGCGCACTGTCCAAGTCTCAGCTGGCAGCCTTCCTGGACGCCAATATCTGAGTGAAAAAAGCCCCGCATTCGCCGGGGCTTTTCTTTGTCTGGTGACTAGACGCCAGAAAAAGCAGGTGTTACATTCGGCCTCGCACTGTTTCTTCGGTGCCCTCTGCACGCCGTCGCCGACGCATCCCTAATTCGAATCAGTACGCGATCCTGTCGCCTTCTCTGCGGCGCGGCTTCATTAAGCCAGAAGCTTAATTTCCCCTTCTTACATGATTACGTCACTCCCCTTATGAACCTGACTGAACTCAAGCAAAAGCCGATTACCGATCTGCTCGAAATGGCCGAACAGATGGGCATAGAAAATATGGCCCGTTCGCGCAAGCAAGATGTGATTTTCTCCCTGTTGAAAAAGCATGCGAAAAGCGGCGAGGAAATCTCCGGTGACGGCGTGCTGGAGATTCTCCAGGACGGCTTCGGCTTCTTGCGCTCGGCGGATGCTTCCTACCTGGCCGGCCCGGACGACATCTATGTCTCGCCAAGCCAGATCCGCCGTTTCAACTTGCGCACCGGCGACACCATCGTCGGCAAGATCCGCCCGCCAAAAGAAGGCGAGCGTTACTTCGCCCTGCTGAAAGTCGACACCATCAACTTCGACCGGCCGGAAAACGCGAAGAACAAGATTCTGTTCGAAAACCTGACGCCGCTGTTCCCTAACGAGCGCCTGAAGATGGAAGCCGGTAACGGCTCCACCGAAGACCTCACCGGCCGGGTGATCGACCTCTGCGCCCCGATCGGTAAAGGCCAGCGTGGTTTGATCGTTGCTCCGCCAAAAGCGGGCAAGACCATCATGCTGCAGAACATCGCGGCCAACATTACCCGTAACAACCCCGAGTGCCACCTGATCGTCCTGCTGATCGACGAGCGCCCGGAAGAAGTAACCGAAATGCAGCGCACCGTGCGCGGCGAAGTGGTTGCCTCGACCTTCGACGAGCCACCAACCCGCCACGTGCAGGTTGCCGAAATGGTCATCGAGAAGGCCAAGCGCCTGGTTGAGCACAAGAAAGACGTAGTCATCCTGCTCGACTCGATCACCCGTCTGGCACGTGCCTACAACACCGTGATCCCGAGCTCCGGCAAGGTCCTGACCGGTGGTGTCGATGCTCACGCCCTGGAGAAGCCAAAGCGTTTCTTCGGTGCTGCGCGTAACATCGAAGAAGGCGGCTCGCTGACCATCATCGCCACCGCGCTGGTTGAAACCGGTTCGAAGATGGACGAAGTGATCTACGAAGAGTTCAAGGGCACCGGCAACATGGAGCTGCCGCTGGACCGCAAGATCGCCGAGAAGCGTGTATTCCCGGCCATCAACATCAACCGTTCGGGTACCCGTCGCGAAGAGCTGCTGACCGCCGACGACGAGCTGCAGCGCATGTGGATCCTGCGCAAGCTGCTGCACCCGATGGATGAAGTCGCGGCCATCGAGTTCCTGGTCGACAAGCTCAAGCAGACCAAGACCAACGACGAGTTCTTCTTGTCGATGAAACGCAAGTAAACCAGTGCGTTGCGCAAAAGCCGGGGCAACCCGGCTTTTTGCTATCTGTACTTTGGCTATTCTGGCCGGCCGGGTTAGGCGATACACTTTGCACCCCGACCGGTACGGCGAATACGAGGCTTTTGCATGCAGTATCGCGATTTGCGCGACTTTATCCGTGGCCTGGAACAGCGCGGCGAACTCAAGCGCATCCAGGTTCCGATCTCTCCAGTCCTGGAAATGACCGAAGTCTGCGACCGCACTCTGCGCGCCAAAGGCCCGGCGCTACTGTTCGAAAAGCCTACGGGCTTCGACATTCCGGTGCTCGGCAACCTGTTTGGCACCCCGGAGCGGGTAGCCATGGGCATGGGCGCCGAGTCGGTCAGCGAGCTGCGCGAAATCGGCAAGCTGCTGGCCTTCCTCAAGGAGCCTGAGCCGCCCAAGGGCCTGAAGGATGCCTGGTCGAAGCTGCCGATCTTCAAGAAGGTCGTGTCGATGGCACCGAAAGTGGTCAAGGATGCCGCCTGCCACGAAGTGGTCATCGAAGGCGACGACGTCGACCTCGGCATGCTGCCGGTGCAGCATTGCTGGCCGGGCGATGTCGCGCCGCTGATTACCTGGGGCCTGACCGTGACCCGCGGGCCGAACAAAGAGCGCCAGAATCTGGGGATCTATCGCCAGCAGGTGATTGGCCGCAACAAGGTGATCATGCGCTGGCTCAGCCACCGCGGCGGCGCCCTGGACTACCGCGAGTGGTGCGAGAAGCACCCGGGCCAGCCGTTCCCGGTCTCCGTGGCCCTCGGCGCGGATCCGGCGACCATCCTTGGCGCGGTGACCCCGGTACCCGACACCTTGTCCGAATACGCATTCGCCGGCCTGTTGCGCGGCAACCGCACCGAGCTGGTCAAGTGCCGTGGCAATGACCTGCAGGTGCCGGCCACCGCCGAGATCATCCTCGAGGGTGTGATTCATCCGGGCGAGATGGCGCCGGAAGGTCCGTACGGCGACCACACTGGTTACTACAACGAAGTCGACAGCTTCCCGGTGTTCACCGTCGAGCGCATCACGCACCGCAAAAATCCGATTTATCACAGCACCTACACTGGCCGTCCGCCAGATGAGCCGGCGATCCTCGGTGTGGCGCTCAACGAAGTCTTCGTGCCGATCCTGCAGAAGCAGTTCCCGGAAATCACCGATTTCTACCTGCCGCCTGAAGGCTGTTCCTACCGCATGGCGGTGGTGACCATGAAGAAGCAGTATCCGGGGCACGCCAAGCGCGTCATGCTCGGGGTCTGGTCGTTTTTGCGACAGTTCATGTACACCAAGTTCGTTATTGTCACCGACGACGACATCAATGCCCGGGACTGGAATGATGTGATCTGGGCGATTACCACGCGTATGGACCCCAAGCGCGATACGGTGATGATCGACAACACCCCGATCGACTACCTGGACTTCGCTTCGCCGATTTCCGGCCTGGGTTCGAAGATGGGCCTGGATGCGACGAACAAGTGGCCGGGAGAAACCAGCCGTGAATGGGGACGGGTCATCGTCAAGGATGAAGCGGTCACCCGGCGGATCGATGAGCTGTGGAACCAGTTGGGAATAGACTAAATGCAGGTAACCTTGCAGCCGTCCGGGGCGGTGTTGGCGCTCAACCCCGGAGAACGGATTCTGGATGGGGCGCGGCGTCTTGGCTACGACTGCCCGCAGAGCTGCCGCAATGGCAACTGCCATGTCTGCGCTGCGTTGCTGGTGGAAGGACGCGTGCGTCAGGACGGGCAGGAGCGTGACCATGGCGAACTGTTCACCTGCATCGCCGAACCGCTGGAGGACTGTGTCTTGTTATGGGATGGCGTGCTCGCGTTAGGCGAGTTGCCGGTACGGACACTGGCCTGTCAGTTGAGTGAGTGCGTTGAGGTCGGTGGCGACGTCTGGCGGGTGCGCCTGCGGGCACCGGCGGGCAAACCGCCGCGTTACCATGCCGGGCAGTACCTGATGATCGAGCGCGAAGCGGGCGACAAGGCGGCCTTCTCCCTGGCATCGGCCCCCCATAGCGGACGCGAACTTGAGCTGCACGTGCTGGCCCGCGAAAACAGTGCGGTGGCATTGATTGCACAGTTGCAGCGCAACGGTATGGCGCGGCTCGAGATGCCGTTTGGCGATGCTCACCTGGCTGAGCTGCCCGATGGTCCGCTGGTACTGATCGCCGCAGGCACCGGCATGGCGCAAATGCACAGCCTGATCGAGCATTGCCGGGCCCAGGGCTTCAAGCATCCGGTTCACCTGTACTGGGGCGTGCGCCTGCCAGAGGACTTTTACCAGATCGAGCATTGGGCCGAATGGGAGCAGTTGCCGAACCTGTTCCTGCACAAGGTGGTGAGCGATCTGTGTGGCTGGGAAGGGCGTTGCGGCCTGCTGCACGAGGCCATTTGTGAAGACATGCAGGATCTGGCCGGTATCCATGTTTACGCCAGCGGCTCGCCGAACATGGTCTATGCCACCCTCGATGCGCTGGTCGAAGCGGGTATGGATGCTCATCAGATGCGTGCTGATGTATTCGCTTATGCCCCTCGCGGTTGAATGACGGAATAAGGCACGCTGCAATAGCGTGCCGGTTTAATAACCACCGTTGTTTGTAGCGGGCATAAGGCAATTATTATTGCCGGCAGCGTAAATAACTTTCGCTACACTTGGAATAACACCCTGAGGTTTGCTCAAAGCCTTGCTGCAGGGCACTTCCGGGGCGAGGTGAGGCTTGTGTTCAATACACAATCTGCCGTACGGTAAGTACGCGGATAAGGTATTCGTTTACAGTGACTCACTTCTGTAGTTCACGGGGAATTCTGGCGGCAGCTATGTCGGCGATTGAAACTGCATCTTTGCCTGTGGCTTATCCTCCGTTGCTCGACTTCGGACAACAACTGTCCCATGAGCAACTTAAACTTTCGGTTCAGCACACCATGTCCCGCCATCAGGGTGGTCCGGTCTGGCTGTTTGCCTACGGCTCGCTGATCTGGCGCCCGGAATGCAACGCCGCCGAGCGTCGGCGCGCCAGGGTGCATGGTTACCATCGCGGGCTATACCTGTGGTCGCACGAGCACCGGGGGACTCCCGAGTGCCCGGGGCTGGTCTTCGGCCTTGACCGTGGCGGCTCCTGCAGCGGCTTTGCCTACCGCCTGCCAGACGAATGCCTGGAAGACTCGCTGTTGGCTCTGTGGCAGCGCGAGATGCCTTACCCGGCTTACCGGCCGCATTGGCTGACCTGCCGCCTGGACGATGGCAGCAAGGTTCAGGCCCTGGGTTTTGTGCTCGAGCGGCACTTGCCGTGCTACGCCGGTAACCTGCCCGACGATCTGCTCAGTCAGATTTTCGCCAACGCCAAGGGGCGTTATGGCAGTACCCGTGACTACGTCGAGCAGACCCTCAACGCCTTGCGCATTCATGCCATGCCGGACCGTAACCTGGAGGCCCGGTTCCGACGTTGCCATAAAGACCGGATGCATACCCTGTAGGAGCTGGCGGTAGCCTGCGATCGACCGCGGAGCGGTCGTAATACGGGCAGCGCTGAACGTGCAGTCCTTATTGGCCGTATCGCGGGACAAGCCCGCACACACACTTGGTTCCGCAGCGCTGGAAGGATTGGCTCAGCGCAGGGTCACCACCAGTTTGCCCAGCGCTTTACGCTGACCGAGCAGGTCGATGGCCGCTCCGGCCTCGGCCAGCGGGAAGGTTTGCGACACCAGGGGCTTGAGCTTGCCCTCGGCGAACCAGGCAAACAGCTGCTTGAAGTTCGCCGCGTTGTCAGCTGGCTGGCGCTGAGCGAAAGCACCCCAGAACACGCCAAGCACTGCTGCCCCCTTGAGCAGCGCCAGGTTTACCGGTAGCTGCGGGATGCGCCCGCTGGCAAAGCCCACCACCAGCAGGCGGCCATTCCAGGCGAGGCCACGCACCGCCTGGTCGAACAGGTCGCCGCCGACCGGGTCGTAGATCACATCGACACCGTTGCCAGCGGTCAGGCGTTTGATCTCGTCCTTGAGGCTGTGCTCGCTGTAGTTGATCAATTCATCGGCACCGGCGGCCTTGGCCACGGCGAGCTTCTCGGCGCTGCTGGCCGCGGCGATGACCCGTGCGCCCATGGCCTTGCCGATTTCCACCGCCGCCAGGCCGACACCGCCGGAGGCGCCGAGCACCAACAGGGTTTCGCCGGCCTTGAGCTGACCGCGTTGCTGCAGGGCATGCATCGAGGTGCCATAGGTCATGCCAAAGGCGGCGGCGTGGGTGAAGTCCATTTGCTCAGGGATCGGCAGCACGTTATAGCCCGGCACTGCCACCTGCTCGGCAAAGCTGCCCCAGCCGGTCAGGGCCATGACCCGGTCGCCGACCTTGAGATCAGTGACTTTCTCGCCCACCGCGCTGATGATCCCCGCCGCCTCGCCTCCGGGCGAGAAGGGCAGAGGCGGCTGGAACTGGTACTTGCCCTCGATGATCAGGGTGTCGGGAAAGTTGACCCCGGCCGCATGTACATCCAGGAGGATTTCGTTCTTCTTCGGTACGGGGCTTGCGACCTCTTCCAGGACCAGACCCTGAGCCGGGCCCAGGGTTTTGCACAACACTGCTTTCATCGGGACTATTCCTTTGCGCGTAGTGGCCGATAAGTGTAGGTGGGTCAGGTGCCGGGTCAACGAGCATGGCCCGTCCTGATAGGCCGGCATAAGCCCGGGCTTGGGTTTGACCGGTGCGCTGGGTATGCTGGCGCCAACTGTTTGAGGAGCGAATTCGTGAAAGCGTGGATCTTGATGGTAATGGCGCTGATGCTGCCGATGGCGGCCATGGCCGAAGAAGCCAAGGAAGGGGAACCGAAGGTCTCCTACATCTCCCTGAGCCCACCCTTCGTGGGCAACTACGCCCTGGATGGCGGCCCGAAGCTGCGGGTGTACAAAGCCGACGTCGCCCTGCGGGTCAACAGTGACGCTGCCGCGACGGCGGTGAAGCATCATGAGCCATTGATCCGCAATCAGCTGGTGGCGCTCTTCACTCAGCAGAACCTGGAAAGCATGAGCAATGTCGAGGCCAAGGAAAAGCTGCGTCAGGAAGCCCTGAAGCAGGTCCAGCAGGTACTGGAGAACGAAGAAGGCAAGCCGCTGGTTGATGACCTGCTGTTCAACAACCTGATCGTGCAGTAACCCGCCCGGCCCTCAGGATGTAAGGCTGCGGCGAAAACGTCCCAGGGCAACGGCGAAAAACGCCAGGCCGATGGCAGCCAGGGCCAGCAGGTCGGGCCAGACCACCGCCAGCCCGGCGTCACGGAACAGGATCGCGGCGCTGAGGCTGACGAAGTGGGTCGAGGGCGAAAGCTGCATGACCCACTGCAGCCACTGCGGCATGCTGTCCAGCGGCGTACTGCCCCCGGACAGCAAGAGCATGGGGATGATCACCGGAATCGCCAGCAAGCCGAATTGCGGGGTCGAGCGGGCCAGGGTGGCGAGGAAGATCCCCAGCGCGGTACTGGCAAACAGATACAGCGCGGTCACCGCCAGGAACAAGCCCAGCGACCCGGCCAACGGCACGCCCAGTGCCCCTTTGACCACCACTTCCAGCGACACCCAGGTGCACAGCACCACCACCAGGGCGTTGCTGCCGATCTTCGCCAGCATGATTTCCAGCGCCGTCAGCGGCAGCACCAGCAGGTGATCGAGGGTGCCGTGTTCGCGTTCGCGCAGCAGTGCGGTGCCAGTCAGGACAATCGCCAGAATGGTGATGTTGTTGACGATCTGGATCACCGCCAGAAACCAGCCACCTTCCAGGTTCGGGTTGAACAGCGCCCTGGGGCTGATCAGCGCCGGGCTGCTGGTTGCCGCCGAGCCCTGGTTGGCGTAGTCCAGCAGTTCGCGTTCGAAGATCCGCCCGATGTAGCCGGCGCCCATGAACGCCTGACTCATGGCCGTGGCATCGACATTGACCTGCAGCTCTGGCGAGCGCCCGGCGAGCAGGTCTGTCTGGAAGTTGACCGGTACGTTGATGACGAAGGTGTACAGACCACTGTCCATGGCCTGGTCGAGCTGGTCGTAGGCCAGCGGCACGGCGCTCTGGAATTCGGGTGGTTGCAGGGCCTCGGCCAGCTTGCGCGAGAGCAGGCTGTGGTCTTCGTCGATCACCGCCACGCTGGCGTTGTGCACGCCGATGATCGATCCCGCTGCTGGCATGTAGATCGCCACGCTGAAGGCATACAGCAGAAACAGCAGCAGTACGCTGTCGTGGCGCAGGCTGGTCAGCTCTTTGAGGCCCAGGCGCAGGGTGTGTGCCAAGCGATGCATCAGACCTCCTGCTTCTTCAGCATGGCCAGGCTCAGGCCGGTGAAACCGAGGAAGAAGCCCAGCAACGCCAGGCACTGTGGCCACAGCTCACGCAGGCTCAGGGCTTTGGTGAACGTGCCGACGGCGATATCGAGAAAGTAGCCGGCCGGGAACAGCTGGCCCATCAGCGCCGCCGAGCCATCGAGCGAGGAGCGCGGCACGATCAGCCCGGAGAACTGGATGGTCGGCAGGCTGGTGATGATCATGGTGCCGAGAATCGCGGCAATCTGGGTGCGGGTGAAGGTCGAGATCAGCAGGCCCAGGCTGGTGGTTGCCAGCAGGTACAGCAGACCGCCACAGGCCAGGGCCAGGGCGCTGCCTTTGAACGGCACGCCGAACAGCCAGCGGTTCATTGCCACCAGTAGCGCCAGGTTGATCAGGCTGATTGCCAGGTACGGCGCCTGTTTGCCGAGTAGAAACTCCAGGCGGGTCAGCGGTGTGGCGTAGAAGTTGGTGATCGAACCCAGCTCTTTCTCGCGGACAATCCCGAGCGCTGTGAGCATGGCCGGAATGAAGGCCAGGATCAGCGCCATCACCCCGGGGCCGATGGCATTCACGCTGACCACGTCCTGGTTGTAGCGAAAGCGGGTTTCCAGGCGCACCGGGGATTGTCCGGGCTGCGCCTTGCTGCTCAGTGCCGCCAGTTGTTCAAGGTTGGCCTGATGCACCGCTTCGACGTAGTTGCGGCTGGTCTCGGCGCGAAACGGCATGCCACCGTCGAGCCAGGCGGCCACCACCGGTTGGCGTCCGGCGTGCAGGTCGCGACCGAATCCGGGCGGGATCTCCAGAGCCAGTTTGATTTCCGAGCGCTGCAGGCGTTGGTGCAACTGTTTCGAGTCGCGAATCGGTGCTTGCTCGGCGAAGTAGCGCGAGCCGCGGAAGGCTTCGAGGTAGGCGCGGCTTTGCGGGCTCTGGTCCTGGTCATAGACGGCGAAGGCCAGGTTCTCCACGTCCAGCGAGATGCCGTAGCCGAATATCACCATCATGAACACGGCGCCGAGCAGGGCGAATGCCAGGCGTACCTTGTCGCGCAGCAGTTCTTTGCCTTCGCGCGTGGCCACGGCAAACAGGCGGCGGATGCTGAAACCTTGCGACATGAGCATTGGCGTTGCCGAGGCGGGCGCATCCAGCTGGGCGGTGGCCGCAGGCGTTTCGCTCGGTTCCTGGGCCTGTTCCAGGCAAGTGACGAAAGCGTCCTCCAGGGTCTCGCCGGCGAACTGTTGTTGCAGCGCAGCCGGCGTGTCGCAGGCCAGTACCTTGCCGGCGTGCATCAGGGAAATGCGGTCGCAGCGCAGCGCTTCGTTCATGAAATGGGTGGACAGGAAGATGGTCACGCCCTGATCCCGCGACAGTTCGATCAGCAAGCGCCAGAAGTCATCGCGGGCGGCCGGGTCGACCCCTGAAGTGGGTTCGTCGAGGATCAGTACCTCGGGGCGATGCAGTACCGCAACCGCCAATGACAGGCGCTGGCGCAGGCCCAGGGGCAACGCGCCGGATTGCTGGTCGGCGATGGCGCCGAGGTCGAAACGCTCGATCAGCTCGGCGATGCGCGGCGCGCTTTCGGCTTTGGGCAGATCGAAAAGCCGCGCGTGCAGGTCGAGGTTCTGCCGCACGCTGAGCTCGCCATACAGCGAGAAGCTCTGGGACATGAAGCCGACCCGCTTGCGCGTGGCCAGGTCCTTGGCGTCCACCGGGCGACCCAACAGCATGGCGCTGCCTTCACTGGCCGGCATCAGGCCGGTGAGCACCTTCATGGTGGTGGTCTTGCCGCAGCCGTTGGAGCCGAGAAAACCGAAAATCTCACCACGGCCAATGGCAAAGCTGACCTTGTTCACCGCAGTGAAATCACCGAAGCGCAGGGTCAGCTCATGGGCTTCGATGGCAATCGTCGTGTCGCCGTCAGCGCGCGGTGGAATCTGCAGTGGCTGTGCGTCGTGTGCGCTGTCGCCTTGATAGTGGGTGAAGGCATCATCCAGCTTGCCGCTGGCGGTGACACTGGCCAGCTCGTGGCTGAGCCCCGAGGCAATCAATCTGCCGCGATCGAGCATCAGGCAATGTTCGAACTGTTCGGCCTCTTCCATGTAGGCGGTGGCCACCAGCAGGGTCAGTTGCGGCCGCTCCTGGCGCACCTGTTCGACCAGCTCCCAGAAGCGCCTGCGCGACAGCGGATCGACGCCGGTGGTCGGTTCGTCGAGGATCAACAGGTCCGGTTCGTGGATCAACGCGCAGCATAGCCCGAGCTTTTGCTTCATGCCGCCGGACAGCTTGCCCGCCGGCCGTTCGGCAAAGCGGGCGAGGTCGGTGGCCAGCAGCAGGTTGTGCATGCGCTGCTCGCACTCGGCGGCGCTGAGGCCGAACAGGGTGGCGAAGAAGCGGATGTTTTCGCTGATCGACAGTTCCGGGTAGAGGTTGTTGCCCAGGCCCTGCGGCATGAAAGCGATGCGCGGGTACAGGCTGTTGCGGTGACGGCGTTTGCGGATCGAGCCGCCGAGTACCGACAGCTCACCGTTTTGCAGCTTTTTCACCCCGGCAATCAGCCCGAGCAGGCTGGACTTGCCGGCACCGTCCGGGCCGATCAAGCCGCAGCGGGTGCCGGCCGGCAGGTTGAAGGTGATGTCCTGCAGGGCGTCCAGTTTGCCGTAGCGGTGGCGGATGCCCTCGGCCTGCAGCGCCAGTGCGTTCATTGCAGGTTGGCCGGCCAGTCCACTTCAGCGGTGCGCACATAGCCCGCACCGGGCATGCCGGGTTTGGCCTGCGGCACGGCACTGGGCTCGGTCAGGCGCAGTTTGACCCGGAACACCAGCTTCTGGCGTTCGTCGCGGGTTTCCACCTGCTTCGGGGTGAACTGGGCCTTGGCGGCGACAAAGGCAATTTTCGCCGGCAGGGCCTTTTCCGGCAGGGCGTCGAGTATCACCCGGGCTTGATCGCCGACGGTCAGGCGACCGGTAGTCGAAGCCGGCAGGTAGAGGTTCATGTACTGGTCGTTAGGATCGATCAGCAGCAATACCCGGCCACCGGCACCGAGCACTTCGCCAGGTTCGGCCAGGCGTAACTGGATGACACCGTCGATGGGCGCACGCAAGCTGCTGTCGTCGATCTCGCTGGTGAGTTGTGCAACCTGGGCCTGTGCGGCACCGATCGCGGCCTTGATCGCGGCCAACTGCGCGCGCGCGGCGACCACCGCGGAACAGGCGGTGTCGTAGCGTGCCTGCTGTTGGTCGAGCAACTGCTGGCTGGCGTATTTGCGCTGGAAAATTTCCCGGACCCGCTTGAGCTCCTGGCTGGCCAGCAGCTGCTCGCTCTGGCGCAATTGCACATTGGCCTGGGCCGCCGCGTAGTTTTCCTCGGCCCGCAGCACTTCGGCTTCAGCCTGATTACGTTGGGCCTCGAGGGTGCGGGTGTCGATACGCGCCAGCAGCTGGCCCTGGCGAACCTTGTCGCCTTCGTCGACCAGCACTTCGGCCAGACGCCCGGGGATCTTGCTGGCGATCTGCACTTCAGTGGCTTCGAGCCGGCCGTTACCCATGCTCAGGCCATCAGGCAGACGGTCGTGCAGGGATTTCCAGTAACCCAGGCCACCTGCGGCCACAAGCAGGGCGATCAAGGCGCCGGCGAAAAATTTCGGGGTATGTTGGCTCATCAGTCTGCATCCTGCTGCATTCACGTCAGAGTGTGACGCGGCACCGATCCTGGTGCGTTGATGTTGGTCAAATTGATAGCATCCTATCCGATTTAACGCAGAGCGAGTACCGCGGCCCATTGTTCAGGGGTCACCGGCATGACCGACAGGCGGCTGCCTTTTTGCACCAGGGGCAATTCGGCGAGGGCGCTCTGCTGTTTGAGGTAGCCCAGGCCCAGCACCTTGCTGAAGGTTTCGACGTGGGCAACGTCGACAGCGCTCCAGGGATTCTTCTCGGCATTGGCCTTGGCGTCGAAGTAATGGCTTTGCGGATCCAGGGCAGTCGGGTCGGGGTAGGCGGCGGCGCTGATCCGGGCGATACCGGCGATGCCAGGCTCGGGGCAACTTGAGTGGTAGAAGAAAAACTCATCGCCCACCGCCATGCTGCGCAGGAAATTGCGTGCCTGATAGTTGCGAACGCCGTCCCAGCGCGCTTGCTGCAAGCGTGCCAGATCCTTGATCGAGAGTTCATCGGGCTCGGACTTCATCAGCCAATAGGCCATGGGGCTGCTCCTGGTAAAAATTTGAAATAACCTGTTGCATGAAACCGACAGTCGGTTGGCGTCAAGGTTTGCGTGTCGTCTCAGGTTGTCGGAGAATGCGCCACTTTCAAGCTTGACGCTGCCGCAACCATTAAAAAACGTTGCTGACAACGTGATCAGTTTGCCTGAGGGGGGCAATCAATGAATCGCAAACCGGACTTGCTCTGGATTCTGGTGTTTCTGTTCGGTTTGGGTGTGGTCACTACCGGTTATGCGCAAAGCCTGTGGGAGCGCAAACTCGACGCTCCGTACGAAATGCCGGTCAATCCGCAACAGCGTTAATCGCCTGCTGGCGCCTTTTCAGACGGGCGCCAGGTACCAGCCACGGTCCGAGACCGTTCCTTGCAGTGGTACGTCCCAACTGGCCTGGGCCAGTCGTTCGACTTTTTGACACTCATGGGCCAGGCCTAACAACAAGGGCTTTTTCCATGCCTTGCGCCGTGCCTGATAGGCCAGGCTTCGATCATAGAAGCCACCGCCCATGCCCAGCCGGCCACCGACTTCATCAAACCCCACCAGTGGCAGCAGGATCAGGTCCAGCGCCCAGATCGGCCGTTGCCGTGCCAGATTGATGTGCGGCTCGGCGATGCGAAAACGGTTGGGCCGCAGCTTTTCGCCGTGCTCGATACGCTGAAAGACCATTTTGCTTCTCGGCCAGGCGTGCAGCACCGGCAGATAGGTGCGCTTGCCGCGCCGCTGGGCTTCGCGCAGCAGCAGACGCGGGTCGATCTCACAATCATTGGGCAGGTACAGGGCGATGTGGCGGGCGCGGCGGAACAGCGGATGCTGGGCCAGTTGCCGGTACAGTCCAAGCGCGGCCTGACGTTGCTCGGCCGGACTCAAGGCGCGGCGGGCATCGCGTAGCAGGCGGCGGAGCTGGGGGCGGGTGAGCGGCGCGGTGTCGGTCATGGCACGGGCGTTCCCAGAGAGGGCTGCCTGGCGCAGGGCGGCAGCTCGATTTGCCCGCGCAACAACGCGAGCAAAGGTAATTCAGGCTCCCCGACGAACCGCTGTCGGTGTAGCCCTTGAACCCGAAAGTTCAAGGTGGAGATTGCAGGAGGCGTTAAGGCTTTCCGTCAAGCGGACATGCACACCGGCCCCACGTGCAACCCCCGTGGTTGTGCGTATCGGCTCAGGGACATGACCGACTGGCAAGCACTCCAGGGAGTGGCGCCAGTATACCGATACTCAGCCCTTATTTGAATCTTGATCGTCGGCCAGTGCCTGATCGACCCGTTCGAGCAGGTCACGCACCTGTTCACGGCTGGCGCCGCCTGCTGGCGCTTCAGGGCGTTCCTGGTTGTGCAGCAGGTCGTGGGTGATGTTCAGCGCGGCCATCACGGCGATCCGGTCGGCACCGATGACTTTGCCGCTGCTGCGGATTTCGCGCATCTTGCCATCCAGGTAGCGTGCGGCGCTGACCAGGTTGCTGCGCTCTTCGGGCGGACAGATGATCGAATATTCTTTGTCGAGGATCTGAACGGTGACGCTATTGCTTGAACTCATGAGTCTTGCTCCAGGGCCTTGAGTCGCAAAATCATCGATTCGACCTTACGCCGGGCGATTTCGTTTTTTTCGATGAGGTGGGCGCGCTCCTCGCGCCAGGACTTTTCCTGAGCTAATAGGAGTGCGTTTTGCCGTTTTAGTTGCTCGACTCGCTCAATCAGCAGTTCGAATCGGCCCATCAGCGCTTGCAGATCGTTCTCTTGCATTGGTTGCCCACTCGATTCGCTCTGGGGGTGGTTGCCCGGTTTATGCCCCGGCCTGCCCCGAGTTGGCCACGTCGATGGTCTTGGCGCGCCTGCCGGTGCTAGGATACAAGGTCTTCATTCTAGTCATTGCGCCGTCTGGCGCCTAGTTGCCCATGCCCAATACCAATTCGCCGTACACCGCTTTCGCCACCTTGCTCAGCAGCAACGGGCATCCTGTTTCCCCTGCCGAACTGCACGGGCTGTTGCTCGGCCGCAGCTGCGCCGGTGCCGGCTTCGATGCCGAGGCCTGGCTGGCCGACGCCGCCCACCTGCTGGAAAACGATCCGGCAGACAACGTTCGTAACGCTTTGATCGGCCTGCAGGAGATGGTCAAAGGCGAACTCACCGGCGACGATATCACTGTTGTCTTGCTGCTGCCGGGCGATGACGCCACGCTGACCGACCGGGCTGGGGCCCTGGGTGAGTGGTGCAAGGGCTTCCTCTATGGCTTTGGCTTGAACTCGGGTGGCTTGACCCTGAGCGTCGAGGCCAAGGAAATCTTGCAGGATCTGGACGCGATCTCCCAGGTCCAGGACGCCCTGGAAGAATCCGAAGACGGCGAAAGCGACTACATGGAAGTGATGGAATACCTGCGCGTCGCGCCGCTGCTGCTGTACACGGAGCTGGCCAAGCCGGTCGAGCCTGCCGCCAAACCTTCGCTGCACTGATTGCTGAGGGACTCCACTGCCCATGAGCCATATCCCCAAGTCGGAATACGCCCGTCGACGCAAGGCGCTGATGGCGCAGATGGAACCCAACAGTATTGCCATCCTGCCCGCCGCCGCAGTTGCCATCCGCAACCGCGACGTCGAGCATGTGTACCGCCAGGACAGCGATTTTCAGTACCTCAGCGGCTTCCCCGAGCCTGAAGCGGTCATCGCCCTGATCCCCGGCCGTGAGCATGGCGAGTACGTGCTGTTCTGCCGTGAACGCAACCCCGAGCGCGAACTGTGGGATGGCCTGCGTGCCGGCCAGGAAGGCGCGATCCGCGACTTTGGCGCCGATGACGCCTTTCCCATCACCGATATCGACGACATCCTGCCCGGCCTGATCGAAGGCCGCGACCGGGTTTACTCGGCCATGGGCAGCAATCCGGAATTCGACCGCCACCTGATGGAATGGATCAACGTGATCCGCTCCAAGGCGCGTCTTGGCGCCCAGCCGCCGAACGAGTTCGTTGCCCTGGATCATCTGCTGCATGACATGCGCCTGTATAAATCGGCGGCAGAAGTGAAAGTCATGCGCGAGGCCGCGGCGATTTCCGCGCGGGCTCACGTGCGGGCCATGCAGGCCTGCCGTGCGGGCTTGCGCGAGTACAGCCTGGAAGCCGAGCTGGATTACGAGTTCCGCAAAGGCGGGGCGAAGATGCCGGCTTACGGCTCGATCGTCGCCGCCGGACGCAACGGTTGCATCCTGCATTACCAGGAGAACGATGCGCTGCTCAAGGACGGCGATCTGGTATTGATCGACGCCGGTTGCGAGATCGACTGCTACGCCAGCGACATCACCCGTACCTTCCCGGTCAGCGGGCAGTTCTCGCCGGAGCAGAAGGCGATCTACGAGCTGGTGCTCAAGGCCCAGGAGGCGGCGTTTGCCGCCATCGCGCCGGGCAAGCACTGGAACCACGCCCATGAGGCGACGGTTCAGGTGATCACTGAAGGGCTGGTGGCGCTGGGGCTGCTCAAGGGCGAGGTCCGGGAGCTGATCGAAAGCGAAGCTTACCGGGCCTTCTACATGCATCGCGCAGGGCACTGGCTGGGCATGGATGTGCACGATGTCGGCGAGTACAAGGTCGGTGGCCAGTGGCGCGTACTTGAACCCGGCATGGCGCTGACCGTGGAACCTGGCATCTATATCGGTGCCGACAACCAGAATGTCGCGAAAAAGTGGCGCGGCATTGGTGTACGTATCGAGGATGATGTAGTGGTAACTAAGCAGGGCTGTGAAATCCTGACCTCAGGCGTGCCGAAGACGGTCGCTGAAATCGAAGCCTTGATGGCTGCTGCGCGCAGTGCCGCGGCATGAACCGGGTGAACCTGGCAATCATTGGCGGTGGCCTGGTCGGCGCCAGTCTGGCGCTTGCCTTGCAAGCGGGCGCCAAGGCGCGCGGCTGGAAGATCCTGCTGATCGAACCCTTCGCACCGGGCGACAGCTACCAGCCGAGCTATGACGCACGCTCCTCGGCGTTGTCCTTCGGCACCCGGCAGATCTATGAGCGTCTGGGCCTGTGGCAGCAGATCAGCCGCCGGGCCGAACCGATTCGCCAGATCCAGGTTTCCGACCGTGGCCGCTTTGGCGCCACGCGCCTGGATGCGCTGGAGGAAGGGGTTCCCGCTCTGGGTTATGTAGTGGAAAACGCCTGGCTGGGGCAGTGCCTGTGGAAAGGCCTGGATGCCGAGGTGGTTAGCTGGCGTTGCCCGGCTGAAGTTACTGCCATGCAGGCGCTGGAAGACGGTTATCGCCTGTCGCTCAATGACGATACCCAGGTTGAGTGCGACCTGGCGGTGCTCGCCGACGGCGGCCGCTCCGGCCTGCGCGAACAGCTGGGCATCCATGTCAGCCAGCGCCCTTACAACCAGAGCGCGTTGATTGCCAACATCACTCCGAGCGAAGCTCACTGTGGTCAGGCGTTCGAGCGCTTCACCGACGAAGGCCCGATGGCCTTGCTGCCCTTGCCGGAAAACCGCTGTGCGCTGGTCTGGACCCGTGCCGGGATGGACGCCAAACGCCTGGCCGAACTGGATGAACGCAGCTTCCTCAGCGAGTTGCAGGAAGTGTTCGGCTACCGTCTGGGGCTGTTGCGCCAGGTCGGCGCACGGCACCTGTACCCCTTGTCGCTGATCGAAGCCCAGGAGCAGGTACGTCCGCACCTGGTGGTGCTGGGCAACGCCGCCCACAGCCTGCACCCGATTGCCGGGCAGGGCTTCAACCTGTCGCTGCGCGATGTGCAGTCGCTGGCCGAAGGGCTGCTGGCAGGCCCTGCCGTGCCGGGCGACTTTGCCACGCTGCAGGCCTACCGCGAGCGTCAGCGCCTGGACCAGGACCTGACCGTGGGCTTCTCCGACCGGGTCACCCGCCTGTTCGGCAGTGCGCAACCGCTGGTTGCCACCGGACGAAACCTGGGGCTGCTCGGGCTCGACCTGTTGCCGCCGGCCAAGCGTTGGTTTGCCCGCCAGGCCATGGGCCTGGGAACCCGTCCGGACCCACGGAGCTGAGCATGGACGATCCGCGCAAACTGGCACGGCGTGCGCGCAGGCTGCGCTGGCGGCTGAACTTTTATCCGCCCTATATCGGTGCCGGCATTCACGTGCAAAGCATCAGTCCGGACTTGCGCCAGATAAAGGTGCGCCTGGGCCTGGGCTGGTTCAATCGCAACTACGTCGGCACCCAGTTCGGCGGCAGCCTGTATTCGATGGTCGATCCGTTCTACATGCTGATGCTGATGGAGCTGCTCGGCCGCGATTACATTGTCTGGGACAAGGCCGCCAGTATCGATTTCATCACTCCGGGCAAAGGCCCGGTGTTCGCTGAACTGCGCATCGACGATCAGTTGCTGGCGGATATCCGCGAGCACACGGCGGGCGGCAAGAAATACCTGCCACGACTTCAGGTCGATATCCGTGACGCTGCCGGCGAGCTGGTGGCGCAGGTCGACAAAACCCTTTACGTGCGGCTCAAGCCGCAAGCGAGACAGGCTTAAGGCATGGAAATGCGCGCAGATCTGTTGATTGTCGGTGCCGGTATGGTCGGCAGCGCCCTGGCCCTGGCATTGCAGCACAGTGGCCTGGAGATTCTCCTGCTCGACGGCAGTCCGCTGTCGATCAAACCCTTCGACGAGCAGGCCGCCTTCGAGCCACGGGTCAGTGCCCTGTCGATGGCCAGCCAGCGCATCCTCGAACGCCTGGGTGCCTGGCAGGGGATTGAGCAGCGGCGTGCCAGTCCCTATTCGGACATGCGTGTCTGGGACGGCAGCGGCACCGGTCAGATCCATTTTTCGGCGGCCAGCGTGCATGCCGAGGTGCTGGGGCATATCGTCGAGAACCGGGTGATACAGGATGGCCTGCTGGAACGCCTGCATGACAGTGAAGTCGGTCTACTGGCCAACGCGCGCCTGGAACAGATGCGCCGTTCCGGTGACGAGTGGCTGCTGACCCTCGCCGACGGCCGCACGTTGCGCGCGCCGCTGGTCATCGCCGCTGACGGCGCGAACTCGGCGGTGCGACGCCTGACCGGCTGCGAGACCCGCGAGTGGGACTACCTGCACCACGCCATTGTCACCAGCGTGCGCTGCGCCGAGCCGCATCAGGCGACCGCCTGGCAACGCTTCACCGACGACGGGCCGCTGGCCTTCCTGCCGCTGATCCGCGATGGCCAGCAGGATTGGTGCTCGATTGTCTGGTCGACCACCCCGGAGCAGGCCGAGCGCTTGATGAAGCTCGATGATGCTGATTTCTGCGCGCAACTTGAACGCGCCTTCGAGGGGCGTCTCGGCGCTGTGTTGCAGGCCGATCCACGGCTTTGCGTGCCACTGCGCCAGCGCCATGCCAAACGCTATGTAGCCGAAGGCCTGGCGTTGATCGGTGACGCTGCGCATACCATTCACCCGTTGGCCGGGCAGGGGGTCAACCTGGGCTTTCTCGATGCCGCGGTATTGGCCGAAGAACTGCTGCATGCCTATGAACGTGGTGAGCGACTGGCGGATGAGCGCGTATTGAGCCGCTTCGAGCGTCGTCGCATGCCGCACAACCTGGCGTTGATGGCGGCCATGGAAGGTTTCGAACGGCTGTTCCAGGCCGATCCGCTGCCACTGCGCTGGTTGCGCAACAGTGGCCTGAAATGGGTTGAGCAACTGCCTGAAGCCAAGGCGCTGTTCGTTCGTCAGGCCTTGGGGCTCAGTGGTGATTTGCCAGAACTGGCGAAGGCCTGAAGCCGGCTCTTGTCCTGCCGTAACATCTAGTAACTCCTCCCTGGTGAGTTCGGTTGAGAAGGCAAATGGGATTAACTACCATTTGCGCCTCTATTTGAACTCCGAGGACTGCACCATGTTGCCACGCAAGCACGTATTGGCCGCCCTGGCTCTGACCCTGTTGGGCGGTACCGCCCAGGCGGCGGACGAGGTGGTGGTGTATTCCTCGCGCATCGACGAGCTGATCAAGCCGGTGTTCGACGCCTATACCGCCAAGACCGGGGTCAAGGTCAAGTTCATCACCGACAAGGAAGCACCGCTGATGCAGCGGATCAAGGCCGAGGGGCAGAACGCCACCGCCGACCTGCTGCTCACTGTCGATGCCGGTAACCTCTGGCAAGCCGAGCAGATGGGCATCCTGCAGCCGATCAAATCGGAAGTCATCGATGCCAACATTCCCAAGCAGTACCGCGCCTCGTCCCACGACTGGACCGGCCTGAGCCTGCGCGCGCGGACCATCGCCTACTCCACCGAGCGGGTCAAACCCGAAGAGCTGAGCACCTACGAAGCCCTGGCCGACAAGAACTGGGAAGGGCGCCTGTGCCTGCGCACGGCGAAGAAGGTCTACAACCAGTCGCTGACCGCTACCTTGATCGAAACCCACGGCGAGAAGAAAACCGAGGAAATCATCAAGGGCTGGGTCAACAACCTGTCCACCGACGTGTTCTCCGATGACACCGCCCTGCTGCAGGCCATCAACGCTGGCCAGTGCGACGTCGGTATCGTCAACACCTACTACTACGGTCGCCTGCACAAGGAAAACCCGAACCTGGCGGTCAAGCTGTTCTGGCCGAACCAGGCTGACCGTGGCGTGCACGTCAACCTGTCGGGCATCGGCCTGACCAAGTACGCGCCGCATCCTGAAGCCGCGACAAAACTGGTCGAGTGGATGACCGGTGAAGAAGCGCAGAAGATTTTCGCTGGCGTGAACCAGGAATTCCCGGCCAACCCGAAAGTCGCACCGTCGGAAGAAGTGGCGGCCTGGGGTACGTTCAAGGCTGACACCATCCCGGTTGAAATCGCAGGCAAGCGTCAGGCTGAGGCAATTCGCCTGATGGATCGGGCTGGCTGGAACTAAGCGCAAGGCTTTATCCTTCCGGGGCCTTGTCAGGCCCCAATCGCCGGCAAGGCCGGCTCCCACACTTGAACACCCGTGGGAGCTGGCCTTGCCGGCGATCGACCGCAACGCGGTCGTAATCACTGCACAGAGATCTCCTTTTGGCTCACCCCGCCCAACGCCGCTGGTATCCCCTGGTTTTCGCCATTGCCGCCCTGGTGCTGCTGCCGCTGAGCGTGCTGCTGTTGTCCTGGCAGTCGGTCGACATGCAGATCTGGTCGCACCTGCTCGATACCCAGATGAGCCGCCTGTTGGGCAACACCCTGACCCTGATTGCCGGTGTCGGCGTCGGTGTCACTTTGCTCGGCGTGAGCCTGGCCTGGCTCACCAGCCTGTGCGAATTCCCCGGACGGCGCTGGCTGGACTGGGCGTTGATGCTGCCGTTCGCCATTCCGGCCTATGTGCTGGCATTCGTCTTCGTCGGCCTGCTGGACTTTGCCGGGCCGGTGCAAACCCTGCTGCGTGAATGGTTCGGGCCGATGCGCCTGCCGCGGGTACGCTCCACCGCTGGGGTGATCATCGTTCTGGTGCTGGTGTTCTACCCCTATGTTTACCTGCTTGCACGCACCGCCTTCCTGGCTCAGGGCAAAGGCCTGATGGAAGCGGCGCGGGTGCTTGGGCATTCGCCGTTGCAAGCGTTCTGGCGGGTGGCGTTGCCGATGGCCCGTCCGGCTATCGGCGCCGGTGTCGCCCTGGCCTTGATGGAAACCCTGGCCGATTTCGGTGCGGTGTCGGTGTTTAACTTCGACACCTTCACCACGGCGATCTACAAGACCTGGTATGGCTTCTTCAGCCTGTCGAGTGCCGCGCAGCTGGCCAGTTTGCTGCTGCTGGCGGTGATGCTGGTGCTCTACGGCGAGCGCCGTGCCCGTGGCGCCGTGCGTGGCAGCAATGAGCGTCCGCGCGGCAAGGCGCTGTACCACCTGCGCGGGATCAAGGCGTTGGCGGCCAGTGGCTGGTGCCTGTTGGTGTTTGCCTGTGCCTTCGTCATCCCGCTGCTGCAATTGCTGGTGTGGTTCTGGCAACGCGGACGTTTCGACCTGGATGAGCGTTACACCAGCCTGATCCTGCACACCCTCTATCTGGGGGCCATGGCCGCGCTGATTACGGTCTGTGTCGCCCTGGTGCTGGCGTTCGCCCGCCGGCAATCGTCCGCGCCAGGCATTCGCGCCGGGGTCGGGCTGGCCAACCTGGGGTATGCCTTGCCTGGCTCGGTACTGGCGGTGTCGATCATGCTGGCGTTCAGTTACCTGGACAACCAGGTGGTGGTGCCGCTGTCCAACTGGCTCGGCGGTGCCGGCAGGCCACTGTTGCTGGGTAGCTTGTATGCCCTGCTGCTGGCCTACCTGGTGCGTTTCATTGCCGTGGCGTACGGACCGCTGGAGAACAGCCTGGGACGGATTCGCCCCTCGCTGCCGGAAGCTTCGCGCAGTCTTGGCGTCAGTGGCCCGAGATTGTTTTTCAAGGTGTATCTGCCGTTGTTAGTGCCGGGCGCCTTGAGTGCGGCCTTGCTGGTGTTTGTCGATGTGCTCAAGGAAATGCCGGCGACCTTGCTGATGCGTCCGTTCGGCTGGGACACCCTGGCCGTACGCGTGTTTGAAATGACCAGCGAAGGCGAGTGGGCACGGGCCTCGTTGCCGGCCCTGACGCTGATCCTGGTCGGTCTGTTGCCGGTCATCGGCCTGATTCGACGTTCAGCCCGACACGTCGGTCAAACGCGCTGAGGATGTCAGCCATCAAGCTTGCAGCTACAATGCGCGGCATTCGCTGCGGCCGGTCCTACAGACCGGGTAGCTGAAATGCTGCCAACAGCCGTAGCTTCGCCACGCCCGGAAGGAGAAACCCATGGGACTGCGCACGCCTCTGTATGACCTGCACCTGGCGCTAGGCGCCAAGATGGTCGATTTTGGCGGTTGGGACATGCCCTTGCATTATGGCTCGCAGGTCGAGGAGCACCATCAGGTGCGCCGTGACTGCGGGGTGTTTGATGTTTCCCATATGACCGTGATCGATGTCCATGGCGCGCAGGCAACTGTCTGGCTGCAGCGCCTGTTGGCCAATGATGTTGCTCGTCTGACTGAAACCGGCAAGGCCCTGTACAGCACCATGCTCGACGAGCAGGGCAAGGTCATTGACGACATGATCGCCTACCGCTGCGAAGACGGTTACCGCCTGGTGGTCAACGCTTCGACCCGCGACAAGGACCTGGCCTGGTTAAACGCCTGCAAGGGCGATTTTGACGTCAAGATCCATGAGCGTCCGGAGCTTGCGATCCTCGCCATCCAGGGCCCTGAAGCCCGCGCCAAGGTCGCCGAGCTGCTATCGGCGCCGCGCGCCGCATTGATCCGCGAGCTCAAGCCGTTCGAAGGCCGCGCCGAGGGTGACTGGTTTATCGCCCGCACCGGGTATACCGGCGAAGACGGCCTGGAGATCATCTTCCCGGCTGTGCAGGCCCCCGCATTCTTCAACGATCTGGTCGGTGCAGGTATTGCCCCGAGCGGTCTCGGCGCGCGTGACACGCTGCGCCTTGAGGCCGGCATGAACCTGTATGGCCAGGACATCGACGAAGCGCATACCCCGCTGACCTCCAACCTGGGCTGGAGCGTGGCCTGGGAGCCGGCCGGGCGTGACTTCATCGGCCGCAGCGGTCTGCTGGCGGAAATCGAGCACGGCGTCGAGCAGAAGCTGGTCGGCCTGGTGCTGGAGGAACGCGGTGTTCTGCGCGCCCACCAGGTGGTTCGCGTCGCCGGGATTGGCGAAGGAGAGATCACCAGTGGTAGTTTCTCTCCTACGCTGAGCAAGTCGATTGCGCTGGCGCGGGTGCCGATGGCAACCGCCGATCGTGCCGAGGTGGAGATTCGCGGCAAGTGGTACCCGGTGCGGGTGGTCAAGCCGACCTTCGTGCGCCATGGCAAGATTCTGATCTGAACCTATTCTGGCGGGCCTACCGCTGACCCTATCGAGGACAACAAGATGAGCAATATCCCCGCCGACCTGCGTTTTGCCGAAAGTCACGAGTGGGCCAAACTGGAAGCCGACGGCACGGTGACCGTCGGTATTAGCGACCACGCTCAGGAAGCCCTGGGTGACGTGGTGTTCGTTGAACTGGCGGAAGTCGGCAAGGTCTTCGCCGCAGGCGAGGCAGCCGGCGTGGTCGAATCGGTCAAGGCCGCTTCGGACATCTACGCACCGGTCAGCGGTGAAGTGATCGCGGTCAACGAAGCGCTGGCCGACAGCCCTGAGTCGCTGAACAGCGATCCGTATGGCAGCTGGATCTTCAAGCTCAAGCCAAGCGACAAGGCCGAGCTGGACAAACTGCTCGACGCTGCCGGTTACCAAGCCGCCATCGGCGAATAGTTTTCACACAAAGCGGCAATCTCTTCCTAGACTCAATATGCCTCGACTGGTCGAGGCTTGGTCTAGGAAGAGAGAGCCGCTATGTCCCAGTCGCCGTCCCTGAGCCAACTGCACGACCCCAATCCGTTCCTGCGTCGCCACCTGGGCCCTGATGCCCCGGAGCAGCAGGAGATGCTCCAGGCCCTGAGCCTGGGCACCCGCCGCGAGCTGATCGAGCAGACCGTGCCGCCGGGCATTCGGCTGAACCGGCCGCTGGACCTGCCCCCCGCCCTGGATGAACAGGCTGCCCTGAACAAGCTCAGGGGCTATGCCGAGCAGAACCAGGTGTGGACCAGCCTGATCGGCATGGGCTATCACGCTACCGTCACGCCGAACGTCATCCTGCGCAACGTCCTGGAAAACCCGGGTTGGTACACCGCCTACACGCCTTATCAGCCGGAAATTGCCCAGGGCCGCCTGGAAGCCTTGCTGAATTTCCAGCAGATGATCATCGACCTCACCGGTCTGGACCTGGCTAACGCCTCCCTGCTCGATGAAGCCACTGCGGCCGCTGAAGCCATGGCCCTGGCCAAACGCATGGCCAAGTCGAAAAGCAACGTGTTCTTTGCCGATGAGCATTGCCATCCACAGACCCTCTCGGTGCTGAAGACCCGCGCCGAAGGATTCGGCTTCGAACTGGTCGTCGATGCTGTGGATAACCTCGGCAACTACCAGGTATTCGGGGCTTTGCTGCAGTACCCCGACACCCACGGCGAGATCCGCGACCTGCGGCCGTTGATCGCGCAACTGCATAACCAGCACGCCTTGGCTTGCGTAGCCGCCGACTTGCTCAGCCTGTTGATGTTGACCCCACCGGGTGAGCAGGGCGCCGACGTGGTATTGGGTACGTCCCAGCGCTTTGGCGTGCCGATGGGCTATGGCGGTCCGCATGCCGCCTACTTTGCCTGTCGAGACGCGTTCAAGCGGGCCATGCCCGGGCGCATCATCGGTGTGTCCAAGGATGCCCGCGGCAACGTCGCGTTGCGCATGGCCCTGCAGACCCGCGAGCAGCATATCCGCCGCGAGAAGGCCAACTCCAACATCTGTACGGCGCAGGTGCTGCTGGCCAACATCGCTGCTTTCTACGCGGTGTACCACGGTCCGGAAGGCCTGCAGCGCATCGCCCAGCGCGTGCACGCGCTGACTTTTGTGCTTGCTGCGGGGCTGGAGAGCAAGGGCATCAAGCGCCTCAACGAGCACTTCTTCGACACCCTGACCCTGGAGGTCGGCGGCAGTCAGACGGCGATCATCGAAAGTGCCGAAGCGGCGCAGATCAACCTGCGCATCCTCGGTCGCGGTCAGTTGGGCGTGAGTCTCGACGAGACCTGTGACGAGTCCACGGTACTGCGTCTGTTCGATATCTTCCTCGGCGTCGATCACGGCCTGGATATCGCCAGCCTCGATGCCCTGGCCTTGCCGGAAGGTATTCCGGCGGCCCTGGTGCGGCACTCGACCTTCCTTACGCATCCGGTGTTCAACCTGCACCACAGCGAAACCGAGATGCTGCGTTACCTCAAGCAGCTGGAGAACAAGGACCTGGCGCTGAACCAGTCGATGATCCCGCTGGGCTCCTGCACCATGAAACTCAATGCCAGCAGCGAGATGATCCCGATCACCTGGCCAGGCTTCGCCTTGTTGCATCCGTTTGCCCCGGCGGCGCAGGTGCAGGGTTACAAGGCGATGATCGATGAGCTGGAAGCCTGGCTGTGTGCGATCACCGGCTTTGACGCCATCTGCATGCAGCCCAACTCCGGCGCCCAGGGCGAGTACGCCGGGCTGATGGCCATTGCCAAGTATCACCGCAGTCGCCACCAGCCTCAGCGCGACATCTGCCTGATTCCCTCGTCAGCCCACGGCACCAACCCGGCGTCGGCGCAGATGGCGGGGATGCAGGTGGTAATCGTCGAGTGTGACGAGGCCGGTAACGTCGATCTGGCCGACCTCAAGGCCAAGGCGCAGGCGGCAGGAGAGCGCCTGTCGTGCTTGATGGCGACCTATCCGTCGACCCATGGCGTGTACGAGGAAGGTATCAGCGAAATCTGCGAGGTTATCCACAGCCAGGGTGGCCAGGTATATATGGACGGCGCCAACCTCAACGCCCAGGTCGGCCTGACCCGACCGGCCGATATCGGCGCCGATGTCTCGCACATGAACCTGCACAAGACCTTCTGCATTCCCCACGGCGGTGGTGGCCCGGGCATGGGCCCGATTGGCGTGCGCGCGCATCTGGCGCCGTTCGTTGCCAGCCACCCGGTGATACCCATCCCCGGGCCGGACCCGCAGAACACGGCGGTGAGTGCCGCGCCCTGGGGCAGCGCGAGCATTCTGCCGATCAGCTGGATGTACATCGCCATGATGGGCCCGCAATTGGCCGATGCCAGCGAGGTGGCGATCCTCTCGGCCAACTACCTGGCCGAGCGGCTGGGTGGCGCATTCCCGGTGCTGTACCGGGGGCGCAACGGGCGGGTGGCGCATGAATGCATTCTCGACCTGCGGCCGTTGAAAGCCTTGACCGGGATTAGTGAGGAGGATGTGGCCAAGCGTCTGATGGATTACGGCTTTCATGCCCCGACCATGTCGTTCCCGGTGCCGGGCACCCTGATGGTCGAGCCGACCGAGAGTGAGCCGAAGGCCGAACTGGATCGCTTTATCGAGGCGATGTTGAGCATTCGTGCGGAAATCCGGGAGGTGCAGGACGGCAACTGGCCGGCAGAAGACAACCCGCTCAAACATGCGCCGCATACCTTGGCGGATGTACTTGGGGTATGGGAGCGGCCTTACAGCATTGCCCAGGGCATTGCGCCCAGTGAGCATGTACGCCTGCACAAGTACTGGCCGGCGGTTAATCGGGTGGACAACGTGTTTGGTGACCGGAATCTGTTCTGTGCTTGTGTGCCGGTGGAGGATTACCGGACCTGATCGCGGGGCAAGCCCGCTCCCACAGGCAAGGCCGGTGGGAGTGGGCTTGCCCCGCGAAGAATTACTGCGCTACCGCATTCTTGGCCAGGATCGCCTGCGCCAGGTCCATATCGCTGACCTCCAGCCCAGGATTGTCAGCCCGGACTTTCTGGATAGCCGATTCCAGGTACGGACCACGAATTGCGCCTTCGCTGGCAACGAAGCTGCCCGCATCATCCTGCGCTGCAACCACCAGTTTGTGATCCTTGGACGTCAGGTAGGACGACGCAGTGGTCGCGCCGGAGGAAATGACATTGCGCCAGAACGTATCGGCCATGGCTGAACCGACTGGCAGGGAGAGCAGGGCAAGGGTCGCGACTGCAAATTTGAGACGCATCTACGGGTGACTCCAACTGAGGTTAACTGGCAGCTTGGATCGGTTCCCCCGCATCTAGTTCCCTGGGGCGACACGCAGTACTTCCGCCGCCGTGGTCAGGCCATTCGCTACCTTCTGTGCGCCGCGCTGTTGCAGGCTTGTCAGGCCTTCGTCGCAGGCTTGCCGGCGCAGGATTGCCAGGTCGGTATCGCTACGAATCTGGCTGATCAGCTTTTCGCTCAGGTACAGCAGTTCGTGGATACCGGTGCGCCCGTGATAGCCCGTCTGCCGGCACTCATTGCAACCTCTGGCCTGATAACCGGCTTCACCTGCGGGCGCCGGCGCTTTACAGGCCCGGCACAGCGTACGTACCAGGCGCTGGGCCATGACCCCGATCAGTCCGGCCTTGATCAAGTGCGGCGCAACACCCAGCTCAAGCAGGCGGCTGATGGCGCTGCAGGCGTCATTGGTGTGCAGGGTGGATAGCACCAGGTGGCCGGTCAACGCGGCCTGGAAGGCCACCTGGGCAGTCTCCAGGTCGCGGATCTCACCGATCATGATGATGTCCGGGTCCTGGCGCAGCAGGGCGCGGGCGCCTTCGGCAAAGCCCAGGTCTATGGCCGGATGGACCTGCAGCTGGTTGAACCCGGGTTCAACCATTTCGATCGGGTCTTCGACGGTACACAGGTTGACCTGAGGTGTGGCCAGGTACTTGAGGGTTGCGTACAGAGTGCTGGTCTTGCCGGACCCGGTCGGACCTGTGACCAGGATCAGGCCGTGGCGTTGCCCGATCAGCGCTTGCCAGCGCAGCAGGTCGTCATTCTCCAGCCCTAACTGGCGCAAGTCCTGCTGCAGCAGGGCGGGGTCGAAGATGCGCAACACCAGCTTTTCACCGAAGGTGGTGGGCAGCGTCGACAGGCGCAGCTCGACTTCGTTGCCAGCTGCCAGGCGGGTCTTGATCCGGCCATCCTGGGGGCGGCGCTTTTCAGCGACGTTCATGCGCCCGAGGGTTTTCAGGCGGCTGATGATCGCCAGGGTGACCTCGGCGGGGAACTGATAGACCGGGTGCAGCAGGCCGTCGATGCGAAAGCGCAAATGGCCCTGGTCGCGTCGTGGCTCCAGATGAATATCGCTGGCGCGTTGATCGAAGGCGTACTGCAGCAGCCAGTCGACGATGGTGACGATATGGGCATCATCTCCCTCATGTTGCTGGCCGTTTGTGCCCAGCTCGAGCAATTGTTCAAGATTGGCCGATGCAGGCGCGGGGACTGGCTGGCGGCTGGCGCCGTTGACCGAGCGGGCGAGGTGGAAGAATGCCTGGCTGAACTGGCGGATCTGCACCGGGCTGGCCAGCACGCGTTTGATCGGGCGTCGCAGCACCTGGGCCAGATCGGCTTCCCAGGACCTGACATAGGGCTCGGCACTGGCCACGGTAACGCCAAGGTTATCCACAGCAATCGCCAGAATGCCGTGACGCCGGGCAAAGGCCGCGGACATCAGGCCAGTGGTTGCGTTGAGGTCGAGCTGCAGCGGGTCGATGTACAGATAGGGCAATCCGGCCTGCTTGGCCAGCCACTGGCACAGGGTTTCCAGATCCAGGCGCTGGCCGGGTTGGCGTGGGTCAGGCAGGGCCTGGCGGGCGATGTGTTCGAGCGGGTGGACGTCGCTGGCCAGGTGCTGCGTTCGCAGTAGCTGAGCGGCGTCCGGATTGATGAGTCGAGCGTCGAGCAGGTCGGTCAGGAGGCCGTCCAGGCTCAGCCTGCGATCCTCGTCGCTGACAGTCATGTGGCGTCCTTGCCTTGCTGCCTGAAGGGGTGGCAATCACAAGCGTAGTTGACTCTGGGCAATAGCAAGGACGATCTGCGTTTCCAGGCATTTCCGCACTCAGCCCGGACGCTGGGCAGGCCGCAGGCGAACGTCGTCGACGCAGATCAGGTTGCGCATTTTTTGTGCAATGAGTTCGGCCCGGTGCCAGCTCAAACCGGTAATCTCGATCTCGATTTCCAGCAGATCGTCCTCTTGTTTCATCAGCACTTTATGCGGCGTGAGGAACTGCAGGGCGAACAGATTCAAAACACGACACAGGCTGTCCGGCTCGGCTTCGACCTGCAGCTGATAGTGCACGCAGCTGTGTGTGTTGCCGACGGCCCAGACGTCGTCACGCAGTGGGGTCAGCGGGCTGTCGAAGCGTTCAAGTGCGCTCATGGGATTCTCCGGTTCAATGCGAGAAATTTTCACATGCGCAAGCCGGTATTTTTTCTCTATGATCGGTGAATATGGCGAATTCAAGACTTGTTCAATTCGCACGGGTGCACAATTGGAGAGAAATTATGCAAAGCGAGCTGGACGCCTACGATCGCCGCATTCTGGCCTTGCTACAGGAGGATGCTTCGCTGTCCAGCGCGCAGATTGCCGAGCGCGTCGGTCTTTCCCAGTCGCCCTGCTGGCGACGGATTCAACGCCTGAAAGAGGAGGGAGTGATTCGCGGCCAGGTGACCTTGCTCGACCGCAAGAAGATCGGCCTCAACACGCAGATTTTCGCCGAGGTCAAACTCAACGCCCACGGACGTTCCAACTTCACTGAATTCACCGAGGCGATTCGCGGTTTCCCGGAAGTGCTGGAATGTTATGTGCTGATGGGCGCAGTGGATTTTCTGCTGCGCATTGTCACCCCGGACATCGAAGCCTACGAACGGTTTTTCTTCGAGAAGCTGTCGATGGTGCCGGGGATCCAGGAGGTCAACTCGATCGTGGCCTTGTCCGAAATCAAGTCCACGACCAGTCTACCGGTGCTGCGCTAAGGCTTACTTGCGCAGCAGGTGCTTCCAGCCGCGGCTCTGGAACACGGCCATGGCCTGATCGGCACGGGCTTGCAGAACTTCGCTGCGAACCTCGGCTTCCACTTCGTCGCTGATCGACTGGTTGGCCAGCTCGTGCAGCTTGTTCAGTTCACCGAACAGGCGGTCCAGGTCCGGGCTCTCCAGCACCTGACGGGCATGGTGCAGCCAGGCCAGCAGGCGCTCGATACGCGGCAACTGTTCGGCCAGGTCTTCCGGCTGACGATGGTACAGCGGCAGGTTCAGGGCCTTGGCTTCGTCGGCCAGCAGTACGTTGAGCCAGTTGGCCAGTTGCGCGGCACCCTGACGGTCGCCGCGCTTGTTGCGCTCGACGGTCCAGCCACGGGCCAGCAGCCAGCGCGAGGTTTCCAGGGAGAACTGACCCCAACGGGTGTCCAGCAGTTCTTCGGCGAACTGCTCAGGAGCCGCACGGCGTACGTCTTCGTCGTCGTTGCCGGCCAGTACCAGCGGGCGCCAGTCTTCCAGCAGGGCATCGAGGCTACTGCGCAGGGCGGCGGTGGTGGTGCGCGGCGCGGCCTGGCCGAGGCTGCTGGCCAGTGCGCGCAGTTCGGCCAGGGCTTGCACCCAGTCCTGCAGCAGGCGCCAGTGGCCATTGAAACGGTACTGTTCGGCCAGGCGCTGGCTGGCGCCGAGCAGTTGCCAGGCGAGGGCGGCGAAGGCGTCGTCGAGGGACATTTCGGCGCTCAGTTCGGCAGCCGGCAGGCTCAGCGCATAGCTGGTCGGGTCGAGCAGGCGATAGCCGCGTTCGGCCTTGCTGATGTCGCACGGGAACAGCGGCAGGGCGGCCGACAGCTCGGCAGCCAATTCCAGCAGCGCTTCCGGCTCGCCTTCACGCAGCTCCAGTTCCAGCTCGCAGATTTCTTCTTTCTGCTTGCCCGCAACCACGGTACCCAGGTCCAAAGCGGCTTCGATAACCACCTTGGCTTTACCACGGCCCCAGGCGATTTCCGCGTATTCACGGGTGAAATCGGTGGTGAACAGCGCTTTGATAGACTTTTTGTCGACCTCGGCGAGTTCTGCCGGCCAGCATTCATCGTCAAGCTTCTTCAGGTCCAGCTTGGCCTTGGGCAGCTGCCACTCGTGTTCATTGCGCTGCGACAGGCCGGCGACGCTCTGGCCGCGGGTCTTGAGGGTCTGGATGACCTCTTCGCCGTCGCGGCGCAGGCGCAGCGCGACCTTGGCGGCGGCCAGGTCACGCTCCGGGGTGTCGAAGTACTGATTCAGCAGCTCGCGCTGCTGCCAGCCAGACTTGTTACGCTTCTTCAGCAATGGGTGTTCGCGCAGGGCGGCGAGGGTCTCGCGGCTGACCCGCAGTTTGATTTCGGTTTCTTTGTGCATTGCTGAGTAATCCAGGCTCGGATGACAGGGAGCGTCTTGGCCGTGCAGTGTACAGGACTCGGCCGCTGACGGTTTATTCCAGGTGCCCGAAGGCCCTATGATGGGTTTCGCCTCAAGGAGAACGCGCATGCCGCTGCCATCGCTCAAAGACCAGTTCGCCGCGTTGATTGCCGCGCCTTCGGTCAGCTGTACCCAACCTGCGCTGGACCAGTCCAACCGTGCGGTAATCGACTTGCTGGCGGGCTGGCTGGGCGACCTGGGGTTTGCCTGCGATATCCAGCAGGTGACGCCGGGCAAGTTCAATCTGCTCGCCAGTTACGGCAGTGGCCCGGGCGGGCTGGTGCTGGCCGGGCATAGCGATACCGTGCCCTATGATCCGGGGTTGTGGCAGACCGATCCGCTGAAGCTGACCGAAGTCGACGGTCGCTGGGTCGGTCTTGGCAGTTGCGACATGAAAGGCTTCTTCGCCTTGATCATCGAGGCGGTGCAGCCATTGCTGGCCCATGATTTCAAGCAGCCGCTACTGATTCTCGCCACCTGCGACGAAGAAAGCTCCATGTCCGGCGCCCGTGCCCTGGCCGAAGCCGGTCGCCCGCTGGGCCGCGCGGCAGTGATCGGCGAACCGACCGGGTTGAAGCCGATCCGTCTGCACAAGGGGGTGATGATGGAGCGCATCGACATCCTTGGCCGCAGCGGCCATTCGTCGGATCCGAGCCTGGGCCATAGCGCGCTGGAGGCGATGCATCAGGTGATGGCTGAGCTGATGGGTTTGCGCCGGCAATGGCAGAAAGAATTCAACAACGCCCAGTTCAGCGTGCCGCAACCGACCCTGAACTTCGGCTGCATCCATGGCGGTGACAACCCCAACCGGATCTGTGGCCAGTGCGCCCTGGAGTTCGATCTGCGGCCGTTGCCGGGCATGAACCCGGAGGCGCTGCGTGCGGCCATCCGGCAGAAACTGACGCCATTGGCCGAGCAGCACCAGGTGAAAATCGACTATGCCCCGTTGTTCCCCGAAGTGCCGCCGTTCGAGCAGGCCGCCGATGCGGAACTGGTGCGCCTGGCCGAACGTCTTACCGGACATCGCGCCGAAGCGGTAGCCTTTGGCACCGAAGCGCCTTATCTTCAGCGCCTGGGCTGCGAAACCCTGGTACTGGGTCCGGGTGATATCGCGTGCGCCCATCAGCCGGGCGAATACCTTGAAATGTCACGCTTGCAGCCTACCGTGCGTCTATTGCGTGAGTTGATCGAACATTATTGCCTGAGCCCGGTAATTGCCGGCTGAGTTCAGCCGTTTTCCCAAAGGAGATTGCGCGTGACGCCAAGCCTGTTCCGACGATAACCCTTCGAGCGCTGTGTGCTTTCCCGTTCTTGTCCCTTTTTCTACAGGCTCTGTGGTTATGCCCGATTACGTCAACTGGCTGCGTCATGCTTCGCCTTACATCAACGCCCACCGGGAATGCACCTTCGTGGTCATGCTGCCCGGTGACGGGGTCGAACACCCCAACTTCGGCAATATCGTCCACGACCTGGTGCTGCTGCACAGCCTCGGGGTGCGCCTGGTGCTGGTGCATGGATCGCGCCCGCAGATCGAAACCCGTCTGGCCAGTCGCGGCCTGACCCCGCACTACCATCGCGGCATGCGCATCACTGATGCGGCCACCCTGGAGTGCGTGATCGATGCCGTGGGGCACCTGCGTATTGCGATCGAAGCGCGCCTGTCGATGGACATGGCTGCGTCGCCGATGCAGGGTTCGCGCTTGCGCGTGGCCTCCGGCAACCTGGTGACCGCGCGTCCTATCGGCGTGCTTGAAGGCGTGGATTATCACCACACCGGTGAAGTGCGCCGGGTCGACCGCAAAGGCATCAACCGCCTGCTCGATGAGCGCTCGATCGTCTTGCTGTCGCCGCTGGGTTACTCACCGACCGGTGAAATTTTCAACCTGGCCTGCGAAGACGTCGCGACTCGTGCCGCCATCGAGCTTGAGGCCGACAAGCTGCTGCTGTTCGGTGCCGAGCGCGGTCTGATCGACGAGCAAGGGCGGCTGGTGCGGGAACTGCGTCCACAACAGGTGCCTGCGCATCTGCAGCGTCTTGGCAGTGATTATCAGGGCGAGTTGCTCGATGCCGCCGCCGAGGCTTGCCGTGGCGGCGTAGCGCGCAGCCATATCGTCAGCTATGCCGAAGATGGCGCCTTGCTTACCGAACTGTTCACCCGTGACGGTGGCGGAACCCTGGTGGCCCAGGAGCAGTTCGAGAAGGTCCGTGAGGCGGCGATCGAGGATGTCGGTGGCTTGCTGGATCTGATCAGCCCGCTGGAAGAGCAGGGCATTCTGGTGCGGCGCTCGCGTGAGGTGCTGGAGCGCGAGATTGAGCAGTTCAGCGTGGTCGAGCGCGAAGGCATGATCATCGCCTGTGCGGCGTTGTACCCGATTGCCGATTCCGAGGCCGGGGAGTTGGCGTGCCTGGCGGTCAATCCCGAGTATCGCCATGGCGGTCGCGGTGATGAGCTGCTTGAGCGCATCGAAACGCGGGCGCGGGAGATGGGGCTCAATACCCTGTTTGTGCTGACGACGCGGACTGCGCACTGGTTCAGGGAGCGGGGCTTTGTGCCTAGCGGGGTCGAGCGGCTGCCGGCTGCGCGAGCTTCGCTGTACAACTATCAGCGTAATTCGAAGATATTCGAGAAGGCTTTGTAACGCATAAAAAAACGCCGTCGACTGACGGCGTTTTTCTTTCCGGCACCCAACCGCTTACACGGTATGCAGATACCAGTTGTACTCAAGATCGGAGATGGAGTGTTCGAACTCCTCCAGCTCGCTCTCTTTACAGGCCACGAAGATATCGATGTATTTCGGATCGATGTACTTGGCCAGGATCTCGCTGTCGTCCAGCTCGCGCAGGGCATCACGCAGGTTGTTCGGCAGGCTTTGCTCGTTCTGCTCGTAGGAGTTGCCTTCGGTTGGCTCGCCCGGTTCGACCTTGTTGGTCAAGCCATGGTGAACACCGGCCAGGACAGCAGCCATCAGCAGGTACGGGTTGGCGTCGGCACCGGCGACACGGTGTTCGATGCGTACTGCATCGGGTGAACCGGTCGGCACGCGCAGGGCCACAGTACGGTTGTCCAGGCCCCAGCTTGGCGAGTTCGGCACGTAGAACTGGGCACCGAAACGGCGGTACGAGTTGACGTTCGGGCAGAGGAACGCCATCGACGCCGGTAGGGTCTCGAGCACACCGCCGATCGCGTGACGCAGTGCGGCGTTCTGCTCGGGATCCTCGCTGGTGAAGATGTTCTTGCCATCTTTGTCCAGCACCGAGATATGGACGTGCAGACCATTACCCGCCTGACCCGGATAGGGCTTGGCCATGAAGGTGGTATCCATCTCATGGTCGTAGGCGATGTTCTTGATCAGGCGCTTGAGCAGTACCGCGTAGTCGCAGGCCTTCATCGGGTCGGCAACGTGGTGCAGGTTGACTTCGAACTGCGCCGGGGCGCTTTCCTTGACGATCGCGTCGGCAGGGATGCCCTGCTCTTTGGCGCCTTCGAGGATGTCCTGCAGGCAGTCGACGTACTCGTCGAGGTCATCGATCAGGTAAACCTGGGTCGACATCGGACGTTTGCCGGAAATCGGCGAGCGCGGCGGCTGTGGACGGCCGTTCACGTTTTCCTGGTCGATCAGGTAGAACTCCAGCTCGAACGCGGCGCAGATGGTCAGGCCCATCTCGTCGAACTTGCTCACTACCTGGCGCAGGACTTCCCGCGGGTCGGCAAAGAACGGCTCGCCTTCAAGTTCGTGCATGGTCATCAGCAGTTGCGCGGTAGGGCGCTTCTGCCAAGGCTCGTTGGACAGGGTGTCGGGGATTGGATAGCAGATGCGGTCGGCATCGCCGATGTCCAGGCCCAGGCCGGTGCTTTCGACCGTGGAGCCGTTGATATCCAATGCGAAGAGGGAGGCCGGCAGGTTGATGCCTTTCTCGTAAACCTTGTGGAGGCTGGTGCGCTCGATGCGCTTGCCACGCACCACACCATTCATATCTGCAATCAGAAGGTCAACGTAGAGAACCTCAGGATGTTCCTTAAGGAACGCGTTCGCTTC